>MAAC01005928.1_pt1 | contig 142699 bp, 134 predicted proteins | sample 1115981 | NCBI WGS metagenome assembly MAAC01 (sample SAMN04961126, study PRJNA320927) | seawater metagenome | isolation source: sample BD02T64 sea water enriched with oil for 64 days | place: USA:Gulf of Mexico | collected 2013-07-27
CGCTTTATGCTTCGTTATTGATTTTGAGAAGGGAGTAACCATTCTCTTCAATCAATGCCTTACCTAAAGTCGTTTCTAATTCCAGCTGAATCATGCATATTCAAGTGGAACGGGTATATTAAAATATTCTAGATTTTAGCGCTTAGTTTCACCCAGCTTAAAAATGTACTATCGCGCCAGCAAATACACCATCAAAAGTTAAATCTGAATACAAATCATCGATATCATTTAGCTCTAATTTAACAGCACGATAACCTAAGGTTAAGTCTAAATCGACCGCTAAGTTATCGAGTAACTCATAACTAACACCTATTTGATAGTCATATACAGAATTGTCATCATAGGATAAGAAGTTTGCTTCAGCAAAAACATTAAAGCCAGTATAAGGCAAACCAATAACGGTACTAACATAGAGTAAAGGGATAAAACCGGACACAGAAAGGTCACTGCTTGTTTCTGTACCATCAATGTCACCAATAACTTTAATTTGGCTATCAAAATCACGAGCGGTAAGACCAAAATCAAAGGTGAACAAGTCATTATCAAACAACTCATAATAAAACGTATAATCAACATAACTAGCATCAAAGGTTGTATCTATTTCTGTCTTGTCAGTATAAGTTTCTCCTTCAAATGTAAAACTACCAGAAATACTTGCACCACCAACAGTATCTAATGTGGTGGAAGCAATTTTAATATTAGGAATTAACGGAATTGGATGTTCTAGGGCAACGAAGAAATTACTTTGATTTTCGTCATTAAAATCAAACGCTGCTTGAGTATCATCTCCTTCACCAAAAGTTCCATCTGCTTGGCTTACCCAAATTTGTCCACCAATATAAAGCCCTAACAAGGTATCAGCTTGAACACTTGCAGTTAACAGTGTTGCTATACCCGCAGCTATTATTGTTTTATTCATTGTAATTTTATTACCCTTTTCTTAGTAGTTCATTTAAATCAATTAATGCAGCATTGGCGCGAGAAATGTAATTCGCCATAACTAAAGAGTGGTTAGCTAAAACACCAAAACCATCACCATTGAGAACCATAGGACTCCATAGTGTCTGTTGGCTAGCTTCTAATTCACGTATTATTTGTTGTAAGCTGATCTTAGCATTTTTGTTTTCTAATACACTATCAAAATCAATTTCTATTGCTTTTAAAAAATACAGTAAAGCCCATGCTGCACCACGCGATTCATGAAAAACATCATCAAGCTGCCACCAACTAGTTCTTAACTGTGCATGAGACGCTTGAGAAGAAGATTGCTTAGCCACGCTATCACCAGCTAAATCAGTATTTATTTTGTCTGTACCAACACTTGCGCTTAAACGTTGTGAATAACTACCTAAACGTTTTTGTACTTCATCAAAATATGCTGTTAAGTTATCAGCGCGGGCGTAAAACTGGGCGTTATCATTTTTAGCTTTACTAATGCCGACTAGTGCATTCCTGTAGCTATACAAGCTATCAATCGCTTTTCTATATTCAGATTCAGCGCTTGGCATCGCCCAACTTTTATTATCAATATTAAACTTAGGTTGCGCCTTTTTAATATGTATATTTTCTAATGATTGAGATTGAGAGCGACTAAAGTCTTTACGTATAACTAATGCCATATCACGCACCATTTCTAGCACCCCAAATTCCCACGCTGGCATATTGTCTAAGAAAACCCCTGGTGGTAATGCATCGTTAGATATATAACCTCCGGGTTTATCTAAAATACTTTCTGCCACTTTAATTAATACAGTTGTGGTGGTATATCCGATTACGGGTGCTACATTATCAGCGGTAGCTGCGGTAGTTACTTCATGTTCAACATCAATGGGAGCAACATCTTTACTCCAATAAACACCAACAAGATAAAAAAGCATAAAAACACCAGTAACGGTAAAGCCAATGGTTTTTGCTGAGAAATTCATTTTCATTTTTTACTCCTAGTAACACCCTAATGATGATGCATATGTTGTATCGCTACGTGAGCGTCAGCTTTCTGCGCTCTTTTTTCCTGCAATGGGCTATAAACAGGCACCTGTATTGTTACCGATGTTTCATTAGAAAAATTTAAGGTTAGCTCGACTTTTTGCTGTGCTTTTAGGGGGTTTTTAACATCAAATAACATTAAATGTAAACCTGATGGCTGCAAAATAATGCGCTGCTTAGCCTTGATGTCAATTGACTCTAACTGACGCATACGCATCATACCATCAGACATACTATGCTGATGAATTTCGATACGCGGTGAAATTTTACTGTTAGCGCCCAGTAAAGTCACTGTTTTTTCACCTTTATTTTCAATGACCATATACGAGGAACTAATAGTAGTCCCCGGTATTGAACTGCGTATATAAGCACCTTCTACTGAAATTAATAGTTGCTGCTCTTGTCTAGTATTTTCATACGATAGCTCATTGGCGATCCCGAAAAAAGAACAAGTACAAAATAGTAATAATAATAAATATAAATGGCTACTTTTCATCTCTGGTTATACTTCCATTTTTAAGGACCCTTAAAGTTTAACTTTATCACTCTTCGTAAAGTAACAAAATGACTGACTTAATTATAACTAAAGAAAAACAGGGCGTTTTTACTATTATTCTTAATCGTATTGATAAAAAGAATGCCTTAAATAATATTATGTATTTCAATTCTGATAAGACTTTATACTTAGCCTTATATCATCTTCAACTAAAATGACTAACTGTGTTGCATTTTTTCTTTAGAACTAACCTTATCGCGAGTTACCAACCAAATCACGACAGCAATTAACAATACTGGCCAAAACACACCAATTGCCACCATAGCAACTGCTCCTAAGACTAGTAAGCTAATAAAAATAAACGAGCCAAAGACACTTAATACTATTGCTAAGGCAATTAACATCAGAATAACGGTTGCCACTGCTGATACTCCTATCGCTTTTAAGGGTTCAATTAATTCACCATCCATATAAACATTAATATCAAGTAGCTCTAAAAAGCTAGTACCTAACGCATAAGTTAAAAATAACGTTGCAAAAATGGCTAATAGTAATGATTTAAAAAATGACATTTTTTTCTCCTAATAACTAATATCAATTAAATTAAGCTTTGATAAACTTGATTCATTAACGATATTTATTTTCTGGCAATAACATACTAGCGACAACATAAGCCACCCCCGTAGCAACGGGTAACATAATTAGTGCTGCAATAGCGGCAACTCTAATGACAAGTCGCGGATAATCATAGTATTTTGCGATCCCCGCACAAACTCCTGATAATTTTTTATGTAAACCATCTTTAGACAATCTTCTCTTCACTGCCCTGCTTGATGAATACTCTCGTTCATATAACATTATTTTATTCCTTACTCACTTCACTATTATAATGCTAAGCAGGCCATTAAAACTTGCCAAGCATTGTTGTAATAAACAACCTTGTAATCACTACGCCGCCACTAGCTTCTTCTTCATTTCTGCTAACTCTTGCTCTACCGTGCCATCTTTTTCTAATTCAGCAAACTGAGCTGACAAACTAGGGTTTTGAGCTGTACTTTGCACTAAATCATAAGCTTCAACTTGCGCTTCAACTCGATCTATTTTCTGCTGATAGCGTTCAAATTTACTCATCGCCTCTTCAATATTATAAATAGCTGCTTGTTCACGCACCTTTAATCGCACTTGGGCAGACTCTTGGCGAAGAATAAGTGCAGCTTGGCGACGCTTTGCTTCAGATAACTTATCTTGAATACGTGCTGCATCATCTTGCACTTGGGCTAAAAATTCAGTTAATTGCCCACCTTCTTGCTTGAGTGACTCCCATTCACCTTGGTATTTATGCTTTTGCGTTAGCGCTGACTTAGCAAGATCTTCCCTATTTTTAGTTACTGCTAACTCGGCTCTACTATGCCAATACTCTATACTCTCCTTCGCAGATTTAACTCGACGAGTATGAGATTTTTGCTCGGCAATATTTTTAGCCGCCGTTGCCCTAACCTCTACTAACGTCTCTTCCATTTCTTGAATGATCAAGCGGATCATTTTCTCTGGGTGTTCTGCTTTATCAAGCATGCTGTTTAAATTTGCATTAACAATATCGGTAAAACGTGTGAATAATCCCATGACTTCTCTCCTGCTATTACAATGATGTATTTTGAATTCTTTGATTACTTTCAACTTTACTGTTTTCACTTTCGATACTAGTTGGTGCTTTTTGCTCAGCGTTTATCCAAGCGATAGAATCTGCAAAAGAAAAATCGATAGTAAAGCGACTTAATTCAGCCTTAATTGATTGTTGCAGTTGCTCACTTAACTCGCTCATCATCTGCTTTCCTTGCGCTATAACTAACTCACTAATTGAGCTTTCAATGTGCGCCGTTTCAGCTGCATGTGTATTAAAGCTAAAAAAAGCACTTATAGTTATTAATAAGGCAACACTGATATTTTTACGGTTTAAAGTATTCATTCTGAAATTCCTTCTTGGGTACTTGTTTAATAAATTTGTTAAAGTCACTACAACGTTTCAGTTGTTATCGTTTGTGATTTAACTATTACAAGTGCTGTGCCAATTATTAAATTTTTCTTACTATATTGATTTTAAAGAATATAATAAAACACAACATTGAACCGCCCTTTTCCAGACATAATATGTCGCACGATAAAGTAGTAGAATTAACCATAGCTGTAGTCAAATTGACCACACTAATAATCCGTGTAAATAATATACAAAGGCTCAGCTATTTAATGTTCGATATAACGGGTATGACGCAAATTGAACCACACTCTATTAATTTCAAATATCAGAGCTTATACCAATCAAATTAATTAATTAATGGTTCAAATTTTAATGTGTGTAAACTCTCAAGAACAAGGAGCTTAAGTGAGCCATATGACTACACAGAATATGATGATGGATAAAGAAGATTTAGCTATTCGAAGGAAGAACGGGTATGCCTGAAAATGGAGTATGGTTAAAGCGAAGTATGATTGAAATTGGACTATTAGTAACTTTAATGACTTTCAACCACTGATACCATTGCTAATATGATCGTTTAATAGATTAAACATCTATAGTTAAGCTGCTTCCTGCTCAAAGAAACTAACCAGTAACGATACAATTAGCATAGAAATAGCGGGCACCATCATTAAAGCGAATAAAGAAGCAGAAGTTAACATGAAATGTTCCTTTTAGTTATATTGCAAAAGATTAGCTCGTTTAAAGCTGCTGAACTAATAACTATTACAAAGGTTGTGCCATAGTTTTAGAAATAAATTAACGTACTGATATTATTGAATTTAATTTTCAATATAATGTATAAGATCTAGTTTAGTTATGAAACAATGTAATGGAATTGGTTTAAACAACTACTTTTTAGTAATTTATGTAACAAAATAGTCATTTATTAACATAAGCTAAGAAACCGCTAAAGCTTGAGTTTCCCGATTTAAAGACAAACATTCCCTAAATCGAGACTTTTCACTTAAACTGACTCGTTAAGAGCGGTTACTTTAGCAAAAGCTTGTTTTAAGGTATTACCATTGGCACCATCTTCTCTGGCAGATTCACTCAAGTAACGACGAAATTGACGAGCACCCGCTAAACCATTACACAGACCTAGCATATGTCGTAATATGTGCCAAGCTCGAGGGTTACGGTAAGCATTGCCCTGTTCAAGTGTTGAGCTGACATAAGCATCAACATAGTCAGCCATTAAATTAATAACTTGCTGTCGAGAAATAATCTCTTTTTCAACACCATAAATTTGCTGATCAGCTTCTGCCAGCATGTATGGACTATTATAGATTTCACGGCCAATCATCACACCATCAAGGTGTTGTAAGTGGTTATTAGCTTCGTCGAAGGTTTTAATACCACCATTAATGGATATCTCTAACGAAGAAAAATCTTGTTTTATTTGGTAGACACGCGCGTAATCAAGTGGCGGAATATCACGATTTTGTTTAGGGCTTAACCCACTAAGCCAAGCCTTACGGGCATGAATAATAAAATGCTGACAACCCGCTTGTGCCACTTGGTCAATAAATGTGTGTAAGAATTCATAACAATCTAAATCATCAATACCAATACGAGACTTTACCGTAACAGGCACCTTAGTGGCTGCTTGCATTTCATTAACACAATCAGCAACTAAATTAGGCTCTGCCATTAAACATGCGCCAAAACGACCATTTTGCACTCTGTCAGACGGACAGCCAACATTAATGTTAATTTCATCATAGCTATGCTGCTCTGCAATTTTAGCGCACTCTGTCATCGCTTTTACATCACTACCGCCCAACTGTAAAACTAATGGATGTTCAGCATTGTTATAAGAAAGATAATCCCCTTTGCCATGTAATATTGCGCCCGTAGTGACCATTTCAGTATAAAGCACGGTGTGTGCTGACATTAAACGATAAAAATATCGGCAATGACGATCAGTCCAATCAAGCATGGGCGCAACTGATAGCTTGTGTGATATGCTTTTTGTATTTAAGTTGTTGATGTATGATGTGTTAATGGTTATTTGCCTCTAGACTGAAATGTTCTTTTTTGCTTATTATTACAGGTTGTGATACATTTTAATAGTTTTTTGACCCCGTAGACGACCCCATAAGCTCGTTTCTTTTTGACCCCACAGAATAAGAGTAATTATAATGGCATCAGTAAATATAGAAAAGAGAAAATCTAGTGCAGGTAAAATAACTTTTCGTGCAAAAGTAAGGTTAACTCAAAAAGGAGAGATACTAGAAGAAAAAAATCAAACTTTTTCAAATAAAAAGCTTGCTGTTCTTTGGGCTGAAAAAATGCGTTTATCTCTTGATGAAAAACTCTCAAAGATCAAAGCAGGGGAATATAGGGAAGAAGAAAAATATAGGGAAGCTACTATAGGGGAGCTTATAGCTTTATATTTAAATGATTTTTCTACTCAAGAAGAAGAAGATAAGAAAATAAAACAATTAAAAATTGAGCAGGGTGATAAATATAAAGAAGTTCCAAATACTTCAAAAATCATTGGAAGAACTAAAAAGTATGTTTTAACAGCCTTACTGCGCTATAAAATATCATCAATTATCGCAAGTAACCTTCGGGCAAGTGATCTTGTAGAACATTGTAAATTCCGCTTAAATGAACCTTCAGAACCAAAACCTCAAACGGTTTATCATGACGTAACGTATCTAAGATCTGTTATGAAAGTTGCGAAAGCATTTTACAAGATTAATGCTAACTTAAGCTATCATGATGAAGCTATGCCAATTCTAGAAGACTATGAATTAATTGGTCGTTCAGGTAATAGAAATGATAAAAGACCGACAGAAGAGCAACTAGATTTAATGAGAGAAGGATTGCGTAAAAGAGAATCTCATAGAACATCGACAACACCTTATTTAGATATACTTGATATATCAATATTAACAGCAATGCGTATCAGTGAAATTACCTCAATTACTTGGGCAGATTTCAATTATGAAAAGAAAACATTAACAATCAGGAATCGAAAATCCCCTTCAAACAAAAATGGAAATGATTCAATAATCCCTTTGCTTGGTGATTCTGCTGAAATATTGAAAAGACAACCTAAATCAGAGGATAAAGATAAAGCATTACTTATATTTCCTCACAACTCTAGAACTGTTACGGCAGGTTGGCAAAGGGTAAGAAAAGCCCTAGATCTAGGCGATATTAGGTATCATGATATTCGCCGACATGCCGCTTCAAATTTGGTAGAATTAGGCATTCCTTTGCATATTGTATCGCTCATAACAGGGCATAGAAATATTAATATTCTTCACAATATCTATCAAAAACTGGATATGGAAAACTTTGATATAAATGATTTTACACCTGTAATGACTAAAAATAATAAAACTTGATTCCTTTTGTTGTCATATATGACAACTGTAAGTTGCTGTGTTATCATATGTGATAACACAACAGTAAGGGTATTAATTATGAATAAGCTTGAAGAATGGACTAAAACAGCTAAACAAATGTATGACGTTGTTGCTGATGAAAAATACTTACTGTGTGCTGATTTTAAGCGTGAAATGTATGTAATGCTATGTATTGACTTTATTGCTTCAAAAATCAATAAAACAGACTTTACAGTTCTATATTCGATGATTGATAACTTCTTATTAATAGAATCAAGCTTGTTTAAATTTGAAAGCTTTGACTTATTTACTCAAACATCAAATATCGCAATATCTAAACCAAATTTATCTAGAGCATTAAAGAGTTTAGAATCACACGGATTCATTGAAAAGGTTGATGATCAAGAAGAGTTAACTTATTTATTTAAGACTGAATTCAAGCTACTCGAATCATTATCTTAAACTTTTAAAGAGTTATCATATTTGATAACTCTTTTTCCTTTGTTGTCATATCTGATAATAAGCATAAATTCTCGTTATTTAAAAACTCTTCAAGCTATAACAATCTAACAAACAAAAACGGTCATTATTTTTCATTGTTATTGATGTTTTTATCTGTGTTAAAAAGCCTAACTCTAGGTAATCCTTAATAAAAAACCACTTCTAAAATATATATATTCTTGCAATAAACGCTTTATGTGATTAATTAAAAAAAGGAACATTAAAATAATACACAAGGAATTTTATAAAAATGAAGAACTTAAAAAAAGGAATGATATCAGCCTTATTATGTACAGCATTCACAGCACAAGCAGCAGACACTAATTATTTAGCTGTTATTCAAATGAAGACAGCAACAAACCCAAACGGATCTAAATTCATTGTTGACATTATAAATCCTGATCCTGTTCCAGAAATACCACCTATCGAAGCTTGTGTAGAATTAACAAGATCTGAACTTGATACAAAAATTACAAATGGTGATGATGTAACTGAAGCTTGTGTTGCAACTATTACAGACTTTAGCGGCTTGTTTATGAATAACACTACCTTTAATCAAGATATCAGCGGTTGGGACACTAGCAGCGCTGTTAACATGCGAGAAATGTTTTATGGTGCAACAGCATTCAATCAAGATATTAGTGCTTGGAACACTACAAACGTTGAAGATTTATCGGCAATGTTTAGTTATACGAGTAACTTCAATCAGCCGATAGGAAATTGGTCTACGATTAGCGCAACTAATTTATCTGAAATGTTTTCATACGCCACTGGTTTTAATAAGTCTTTAGACAATTGGAATGTTAGCAATGTGACTAACATGAATTATATGTTCAATGGTGCAACTCTATTCAATCAAGATTTAAACAGTTGGGACGTTTCTAGTGTTTCTGATATGTCATACATGTTTGTTAACTCTGCTTTCAATAGTGATATAACAGGCTGGAATACTGTTAGTGTTACTACTATGAGGTATATGTTTGCTCAAGCATCTAGTTTTAACCAAAATATAAATTCTTGGAATGTTAGCAATGTAACTGATATGAACGGAATGTTTAGAATTTCTAAATTTAATCAAAACCTAAACTCTTGGAATGTCGGTAAAGTAACAAATTTAGCTTATATGTTTTATGGAAATTCAAAGTTCAACGGTAATATAAGTAATTGGAATACTAGTAGTGTTACAAATATGTCATACATGTTTAGAAGCGCTCCTGCATTCAATCAAAATCTTTCAAGCTGGAATACTGTAAATGTCGGGAACATGTGGCAAATGTTCTATAACGCATCTATTTTCAGTCAAGATTTAAGTTCTTGGAATGTAGTTAAAGTATCTAGTTTAAATTCTTATACAGATTTTGACACAGGAAGTTCTTTAACTCCTGCACAATTACCTAATTTTTAATAATTAGAATCATCAATTAATAAAAAGTCTTAACGGGCTTTTTTTTATTCTTAAAATAAAGTGTTCTATTTTTCTAGTTTAAATTAACATTTTTATTTTATTTTTAAAAAAATAATGACACTCTTGAAGATACATAAGTCTCTTGAATTGTTATCTCAAATACCGCCTGTAAAGCTCAATTAAGCACTCGAATAAAAATACCAAATATCACTACTAAAATTAACATTATGCTTTGAAAATCGCTTAAACAAGCGATAAAAACAATCAAGTAACACCTAAATAGATATACAAATGGATATACAAAAGCTATTCTTGCGGATATACAAACGGATATACAAACGGATATACAAACGGATATACAAACGGATATACAAATGGATATACAAAAGATATCCGATTACCCTTGCAAATTCTTATGGTCCTGTTAATTTATACAGTAGATGTACAAATCAAACATAAAGGATAAACATATGATTATTGCACTTGGCGGAACGTCAAAAGGTGGCATTGGAAAAACAACTTTAGCAACTTCAATGGCTCATTTATTGAAGGCAAAGTTATTAGATATTGATATTAGAGGTCAGCTTAAAACTATAGAGAATTTTAGAGAACATAGTGAGCTTGAAAAGATAGATGTTGAATATCCAAAAAACAAAAAGGACTTGATTAAAGCTTTAAAAAAATCAACAAAAGAAAACTGTATTATTGTTGATTGTGGCGGTTATGACAGTGAATTAAACAGAGCAGCTTTAGCCGTTGCAGATCTTGTAATTTCACCATGCAAAAATAGTGTATTAGAACATAGTTCTCTTCTTGAATTTCATGAAGTTATTGCTGAAGTATCAGCAAATATAAAGAGTAAAATTGATGTTCATATTTTAAGAAATCGGATTAACCCTAAAACAACTCATTTTGAAGACTTTGAATATATATCTACAGAATTTAAACATTTTAAATTACTAAACACTGTTATTCGTCAACGTGCAGATTTTGAAAAAGCGATGGAAAGTGGCGGATCTGTTACAGAACTAAAAAAATATAAACACAACAAATCGACTAAAGAAATTAAAGCTTTAGTTGCAGAAGTAAAATCATTAATTAAATTATAAAAGGAAATATTATGAGTAAAGTAAAAAACTTACAACTTATCGCAGATCAAGCCGCAAAAGGGGCTTCACTTGCTGAAAAAAGCAATTCAAGCAATCAAAAGAAGACAAGCGACAAACTAGTAAGAAACGTTCCAAATCGTCTTAAAGAAGAGCATAAAGAGCTTTTAGACAATGGCTATACAGAACTTTCATTCAGTAAATTTATGATAGAAGCAACCGCAAAACATCTTAAATCACTTAATAAAAAATTCAACAAATAGTGAGCTTACTGAATCAAACTAACACTAATATCAACCACCCAAAAAACAAGATCTTAACAGGTCTTTTTTTTAGTTAATCCCTTAACCGCAACTCGATTTATTTATTGTTTTATTGTTCTTCGAAACAAGAAATAAATGAGTAACAAAATTCATTTTGTCGATCTTAATGGATATCAAACGTATATCTAATATTTAATAAAAACCCCAATTATTTTTCAACAAATACAAAAATATATAACGATAAAAACCCTTTAAAATACACAATAATCCGCTTTCATAGTAACAATAACGACCTCTATTCTTTACAAAACTTTTGTATATGAGCATATATAATTATATGAATACATAAGGAAAAGCCAAAAATGGATTTATTAATAAAAACAAAAAAAGATATTAAAGAGTCAAAAACTATCAGTCGTTATTTAAGTAAAAACCGTAAAGAATTTAAAGTTGAAATTCTCATTGATGAAGTTATTTATCATCTAATTTCAGAAGAAAAAAACAGAATGATTCTGAAGGTTGGTACTTACGCAGAAACAAGTAATAGCATAAGCAGAATTGATTTTGATTTACATAAAAGACTTCATTATTCAGATAATGATCTAGGGATAATTTTTAATAATTTAGCATAAAGGATTTAGCAAAATGAAAGCAATAATAAAAAACACACTACTACTAACCGCACTCTTAAGTGTAACAGCACAAGCAGAGTATTTTGCTGTTGTTACAGTGCCAAAAGTACAAGCAATAGAGCCAACGCCTCAACTATTCGTATCACAAGAATCATTAGTGGGTATGTCAGGCTCATATAGCGTTAGTAATACAGAACTTTTCTTTTCAGATACTTTAATCAGTGATGAAGGTTGCGAAGTGAAATTAACAGGTGATGAAAAATCAGGAACATGGGAATATTTCAATTCTCTAGGTTGTTCTGATAATGATTCAATCACTTTTTTAGCAAAAGGCGGTTTAGTTAAAACAGTCTCTCTTTGGAGTAGTGCTGCGGCTTGTAATTATTGGGAAAATGAATGGTTAGCTGCTGCAAAACAACAACAAGATTTTGGCTTTGGTGGCACAGGATTAATCTACAATCCTGATAGCTGTTCTGTGAATGGTTCGGCTGTCTCAAGCCTCATTAGTCATGATTCTATACCCGCTTATTATCTTGATTCTATTAACATTGATGCTCTTGGTGGCGGTGAAGGTGGAGAAGGTGGTGAGGGTTTACCACCACCTCCACCCGAAGGAGAAGGAATTGGTGAAGGTGCTTCAAATCCTGAATTGAACCTTCCGCTAATTCAATATGTTTTCAATGATATTATCGTAGATTTCCCTTTTCTAATTAACTTAAATTTATCAAATTTAAGATTTGTTTTGGGTAATCGAATCGTTTTAAGGGGAATGCAAAACATCACTAAATTCGATTTAAGTAAGCTTCAAAATTATTACAATGCACCACTCGATATAAACATTATGGGTGCAATGTCTGCTGTAGAATTAGACATTTCAGGCTTACAAAATGGAGGTGTTATTGATATTTCTTACACTAGTATTACTGATGTTTCTAAATTCTCTAGATTGAAGTTTGGAACAATAATTAGTAATAACGATAACGAATTATATTTTCCACAAGTAACAGTTTTCCCTTCTAGATTTTCTAATTTCTGTCAAGGTGTGCGTTGGGGTAACATAACTTTTTCAAGTTCAATATCTCAAACTAATGCTGACAATGCTTGTGAGTAATAATAACCAGAAAAAATAAGAGGCTTTTTTGCTGAAAAAGCATAGTTAAATTTCATACCTAAAAATAATTTTAAGACTGTTAATTCAGTCTTTTTTTTATGTCTAAAATCCATTCTGTTGAGTTATACGAAAATTATGATAATTCTGTAATTACTAGAAGGAATTAATCATGAGAATAAGAACACTATTATTACTGGCAATGACCATATTTTTATCAGGCTGTTATGACGAACCTTCTGATGAAGGTTGTATAGAGAAATTTGAAGATTTAAAAATTAATTCTCAAGAATGTATGTCAAAAAATAAATATATGACTTATCACAATATATATTCTCTCGATGAAGATTCAGAAATTCATAAAGTAAAGGCAAGCCTAAAATCAGAAGATAAGTATTTAGCGTTAAGTGCTGACGAAATAAATGTAAAGAATGCTCGTCAAGCTCTCCTTGCTAAATCATCAAAATCTAACTTAACGATTAAACAAAAATTCGCAAAAACAGCTTGGTATAGTATCGGTTATTATTTAGTGATTTTAATTGTTATCGGTTCAATTATTAACACACTTTTAAATGGTTTTAACTTTCCCAAAGCACTGACAATTATAGCTATGCAATGTGTTCTAGGTCTATTACTCACGTTACTACTATATACAAATGAAGTTGAAGTTGTTCAGGCTCGTACAGCAATGAAAGCTGGTGATTTAACTTATAAATCGTTAGCGAGTATATCTACTTTTACACAACGAACAACTAAAGCAAGTTTAAAATCATATCATATGAATGAAGGACTTATTGATATTGAATCATTACATGAAATCAATATTTGTTTGAGTAATAACATTAGGAATAATATTGAAAACATTCAATACAACTCAACAAATGTTAATACCAAATATTTTAATACTGAAAAGGATCTGTATGACTTCTTTAAAAGTAAAAACAAGCCTTACATAAAGTTTTTTGAAGAACGTACAAATCAAAAGATAAGTTACACGATAGGAACTGGTGGAACTATTAGCAAAGTTGAATTTGCTGACTGTGGTTCTATTACTTTTCCTGACAAAAAGGTAACTGATGATTTTTTAGAAGTAATGAAAGTTATCAAATACAAAGAAACGCTCCACACTTCTATTGTGAATGATAATTTTGAAAGTGGGTGGAAAGAAATTGAAAAGGAAATGCGTGATAAATATCCTTACTCTAGTAATTTAACAAGTCGGTTAGTGCAACTACTGATACATTATTCTGTTGAGCATAAAAAAGGTGAATTGGTCGGCTCTATCCTTACTGATTACAAAAGAGTTAGACCAAAAATAATAGAGAAAAGTTATAGTCAATTAGAGTCTATTTTAGATAATTCTGATGAAGTTTATAGAAAAATAAATGAAGTTGTATGTTTGATTAATGAAGAGTTTACAAGAGATACAAAGCTTGAGCTTGATGATTATAAAGCAGGTAATCATGTAGCAATAACAGAATTCAATTGCATAGATTTTTACGATGGTAAAATTGATTTAGCTATTGATGATATTTATGTCTATAGCGTTGATCAAAGTCGTGATGAAGCTATTCCGTTTATTAATAGTGAAATAGAGTTTGCGCTTGAAGAATCAGTTCCAATTGTTGAAGAAAGTTATGTTGATGTAGTGAAGAAATATGAGTTAGTAAATACACATTTTCTAAATAAGATTAATAGTTTTTATGATGTTGAATTAGATCTTGCTGAACTAATCAATGAAGGACATACCTCTTCTGGTAAATTTTACAGATATTTAAATAAAGAAGCTGGCAAGTATCAACACCTCTTTTCAGAAATTATTGATGTTGCTGATATCGACTTTAGACAGTCATTACCGAATTATTCGAATGCAAGTTTAGATAGTGCTGATCTTCACTTTTACAATACAAAATTAGTAAATGCTTTCATGAAACCTATTACGGACAAGATAGATTATGAGCATTCTGTTAATACAACAAACATAGCTTCAAACGCACTAGAATACTCTGTTGATAGTTCTAATCTAAATATAAATACAGACGATCTACTTACTGCAAACAACGTTAAAAACGTGCTTACATCGACTTTCGAAGCTGGTCATAAAGTTTTTGGTGGAATTAAACGATTGAGTTGTCAAAACTCTGATGAAAGTTGCATGGAACAAATGAGAAATCAAGATGCTACTGTTGAACTTAACAATCTAGCAGCAAATCTTGATTCAGCAGGAAAAGGGTTAATTGTTCAAGGTCTTGCTGTTAAAACAGCACAGTTAGGTTTAGAGATGGTTACTAAATCTTCAAAAACGAACAACGTGCAATTCGGTAAAAGAAAAGGTTCTTCTAAAACTAGATCTGCAAATGTTAGTAAATCAGTAATTGATATGCTTAAAGTTGTAAGCAATATTCAGATTAAGCTTGGCGGTATCGCTTTTATTATGGGCGGTACGATTAACTTAATTCATGAAATTGGTGTAATAGTCATGATGTCTATTACGACTAAACAATTACTGATTCAATCAGCAATTGGAGTTCTAATGATTGGCAGAATTTTAATGGGTTTTTTCACTAACTTTTTTAAAGCAGAAGAAGCTTATAAAGCTACTTTTTTAGACCTTTTCTTTTTGCTTACTTTCTCAATAGTAGTCAATATTTCAAGTATGTTCGTATTGTTTTTAATGAATTTAATATTGAATCAGGGTATGGATTTTTTACCAATGATTCTTCAACAAGTCTTGAAGCCATTTTTAAGTAATATTTTAGCTGAAATATTAGGATATGGATTGTGTTTGTTCTTCTTGGCTTTTGGTGTGTTGTGGGGTTATGTAAGTATAACTCGTAAGATTTTGAATCAATTTTCAGCTATGTTCTTCGGTTCTATTAAAGGAACATTCATAAAAACTTCTCAAGATTTAGACTCTGTTAAATCTACAACGAAAATAGCATCAGGAGCTGCTGCGATATCAAAACTTGAAGATGTTAAAAGGAAAAAACAACAAGCTACATAGAAAAGCTTAAAAATCGAAATAATTATTAATGGTATGATTTTTTAAAAGACTGATAGTTTCAGTCTTTTTTTTGTCTCAAAAATGCTCTGTATTGAATTATACGAAAATTATGATAAATCTGTAATTATCAAAAGGATTTATTATGAGTAATTTGCAGGTATCAAAAAAACTATTTTTACATGAAATAGAATCATCAAAAGAGGTGATTTTAGCTTCTGTAAATTTAAGAAAAAAAGGGCTACTTTATTTTTTAGGTATGCTTTTATTTGTCATAATTAATGTATCTTCTTCATTCGCAATAGATTCAAACCTCCCTGATACAGCTAGAAATTCTCTACTATCTGAAATGTTCTTTGTCATTATGCCAGAGGCAAATCAAACGGGTATTAGTCCCAATTCGTACTTATCTAATGATGTTTCGACACACTATTTAAATCTCATTTCTAATATATTTTCTATTATAGAAAATATAGTGTATTTCGTGCTTTTATTTTCTATTGCTGAATGTCTGTTTCAAGCTGTGAAAGGTAAAATAAAACCTGATTCTAGAAATAAAATGATTATTTTGTTTCTACTATTAATGAGCTTTGCAAAAGAGTCAAAAATAGAAGTAGAAAATGCTGATGGTTATAAAGAATCTATTGCATTTTATCAATATTTCGCTTTTCAAGTGCTAGGTAAATCAATTCTAGAGATAGAAAAAGAATTAGAATCAAATCAAAATCAGCTTGTAGATATTCCTTCTGTTCAATTGGCTGATCCATATGAATTTGAACAGGATTTTCTTAAAGTAACTAAAGCATATTTACTTCACAAAAGTAGAGCTTATGATGATGAAATTTATAACTTAAATGTTGTTTTTAAAGACGGTGAGTATGTCGTTACTTTCTTTATGGGTGGATCAAGCAATACAATAAAAATACAGAGTAACCCTGTTTTGATTGGTTATGCTGATAAGCTTGATATAGCTCTTTTAATCAAAGAAAAAAAGATGGTTGAAGACTATGTTAAAGCTCTATTTCGTCATGCTGAACTGGTCAACAAAAACGTATCAAATTACACAGAGGTTTTCGAAAATCTTAAATCTAGTGATTTTACTGATTCAGAGAATATTCTTAACAAAAAAGACCTTTTCCCAAAACCAGTAAGTGAGTATTGCGAAGCGATTTATGATGTGAATTTGGCTGGTACTGGGTTATTAGATTTTAATATGTATTTAAAAATATCTAGCATGTGTGCGTCTAAAACATTTTTAGAATCTCAATATACTAATACCTATTATTCTGCTGTTGATGTGTACGCTGGTAATGCTTTGAACAATAGAAATGTAATGGTTTTTGGCAATAACAACACTGAAATTTTATATAATGATTTACTCTCTGCTACTACTTCAATATGTTCTGATTCTGGCTATTTACCTTGTATTGAAGCGGTTCAAATTACGGCAAGAGCAAACAATGAGAATTACAAAAGAATGGGTGTTTTAGTTCCATTTCTTAAATCAATAAACATTTCCTTTTCAAGCTATTTTGATTATACAAATATTCTTTTCGAATCTAGAAGTTTTAAACAACAATATGTACCAATGCCTTATTTCAGCGATAATTCTAATTCGAGCGGAAATGTCGTTTTCAACGTGAAAATAAAAAATCACAATGACGATCATAAAGGAAAAATAGTTCCTCTCGTTATGCTTCTTGATTTAAATAAAATGAGAATTCCAACTGCTGAAGAGGTTGCTGATTCAGCTCTCTCTCGCTCAATTCTAGAGCCATTTGAACGAGCTAGAACTTGTTTTAAGTATGCAAGAATGATTAAAAATAATTTAAAATGTAACACTCAAAGCAAGGAGTTCACTGATTTGAGTAGTGAATTAATAAAGATGGGTTGGATTATAAAAGCGGCTAATACGTTTAATAGTTCTGTAAGTAATTCAAATGGTTTTGTTGCAGGGCAAGCTAAAAAGCTTTCTTCAAATAGTGTAAAAAAAATATCGAAACTTATAGCTCCGTTGATGGTTAATAACTCATTTAAAGGTAGTAATTATAGTCAAAATCCAACTGTCAGTAATATCATTATGACAATGCTTATACTAACTAGTTTTGGTTCTGAACTACTACAGCTACTAGCTCCTGTTGCTACTGTTTTTCTAGTTGTCGGATACCTTGGTCATTATTTAGTGATTGGTGTAAAAGCTCAATTAACAATCAGAATTCTTAAAGATTTTACACTTCTATTAATATTTATTGCGTTGTTACCTGCAAGTATCTTTGTTGCTGTTAGAAATCATGAATTGGCTGGATTCAAAAAAATAGGGCTTGAATTTGTAGCAAGAATCTTCAAGATAATTGTAGTCGGATATGTAACGATGAATTGTGGAACGACAGTAGATTTATTGTTATCTATATACATTGATCATATCTATGAAATCATTGAAAGCTTGAACTCCTTTAACGATGTAATAACAAATATTTTTACAGTTGGTGCTTACATGGTCGCAATTGCTATTTTTCTAAAAGGTGCAGTTGGAACATTCTTATATGTTAACGATACGATGTTTGATCAATTCTTCATTCATGGTGAAACACATGAACAATAATTCAAAAAACAAAATATTAAAAAGGCTATTATTTCAAGCATAAAGCCTTGATTGTTCGACCTAAACTTTACATTTTTCCTTTAAATGATATTTAAATATTAAGGGAGAATTATCATGAATAATACAATTACAGTAAAAACAGAGAATCAAGATTTATACAATTACATACTTACTATAACTAAATTAAAGCCATTGGCGAGAACGGTTTTTTCAGAGCGTTTATGCACTGTTATAAAATCAGGTTTAGTAAAAAAGTGGGTGATTTCTATTAAAGAATTGAAATTACTAATTCCTGAATTAACAGGATCAGAACTATATCAATTTAAGTTAGTGGGTGGAGACACAGGGATTTTTTCTGGTTCAGATAGAGATACTATAACGCTTCACAATGATTTATTTTCTGCCAACGGTGAATTGAACAATTACAAGCTTACACTTGAATATAGAAATGGTTTAAGAACGCTATTTAATCCAAGTTTAACTAAAGATTCACACATTGTTATAGGTGTCGGTGCGAGCGGAAAAACTTACCTTTCTGATTTAACTACAACTACTTTAGCTTCGTTAAGACCTAGCAACACATTTTATGAAGTTATTTCTTATTTTGAAGATAATAAATTAACAGATAAACATAATAAACTACTATCTGAAAAAGTTGGAATCAGTATTCGCTCTCAATGTAATCAGTTAAGTAAACTCACGAATTTATCAATTACTTTTAAGCGTAATTACAAGAACTATATACTTAATGAAAAGATGGTTAAGTCTAGTAATTGGCTAAAAAGCTTAAATAAGCAGAGTTTTAAAATTAATTATACTTTTAGAAATAAAATAATTACTACTCGTCCATCTCTATAATTTCTTTTAAATAATACGTTTTATAACCATCTGAAAAATGGTTATAAAATTATTTATATACTCACTCTTCAAATATCTCTAAAAAATGATATTCATATTATATATGTCATAAAAAAGGAGCATATTATGAGTACAGAGCAAAAGGATTTGATAGATACAGAAGAACTAATAAATAATCTTGATGAAGAGTTAAATGAGCAGCAAAAGGAACTACAAAATGAACTCCTAAATGAACAACTAGATATACAGCAAAGTGAAGAGCTTCATGAGAATCTAGATGAACAGCAAAATGAGCAGCGAAATGAACTGCAAAATGAGCTGTTAAAGGAGCAGCAAGATATACAGCAAAGTGAAGAGCTTCATGATGAAGTGAAATTTGGTTCTGATAAAGAAGAAGTTGAAAATATATCAACTGAATTACTCCCACCTGAACCACAAAAGCCCAACGCTAAAAAAATCTTGGCAAAATCAAAAGAAGAACTCGAAGAAGATTTAAAAGTATCTATAGACCGTGAAAAATACTTAAAAGATACTAAAGATGAAATGTTTAAAAGCTTTGAAAAGAAAGGAAACGTATATTTTCTTGAAGGTAAAACGGCAATAAAAACTGAAAATTATCGTCTTGAATCTAATAAAAATGGTGTTAAAAATGCCAATTGTAGCCCTTATTCAAGCCCTTTAGTTTTTGCTAAATGTTTGTCTGACGTAAAAGTTAAACACATTAGTAAATTTCCACTTGTAGAAGGTGGTTTGGAAAATCTTGAACAAACTTTCTTAATGATTCAAGAGAAAGATTTATTTGATTTAAATGAAGTTACTATTGGTAAAGATGTTGATCCTAGCGTTAAAGAAATGCTTGAACGTATTAAGAATAAAAACAATGTTGAATTAGGTTTGGACCAGGATAATAAACAAGAATCTACTCAATCTCTTGAAGATAATAAACAAGAACAATCAAAAACAACAAATGAATTAACTGAAGATGATATTGCTAATTTTGGTGATGATGGTGCTTACACTCTGGAAGAAGCATTAGAATCAGATCCTGATTTAATTAATCATATTGACAAAAAAGCTCTAGAAAATAATATCAAACAATTTGATGCAGAAAACCTTGATGATTTAAATTTAGATGATGATTCAAAAAATAAATATTCAACAAACTCTGCTGTGAGTGAAGAAGAAGCTTTAGAATTACAATCATTGGATTATGATGAAGACCAGCTTGAAGCTGATAGTATTTTAGACTTTGATGATGATCCAGCGGAAAAAGCATTGGATAAATTGTTAAGCAATTTTTCAAATAATAGAGATTTCGATAAAAATGATAATCCTGACAATTCGCTAGACTTTAATGATGATCCAGCGGAAAAAGCATTAGATAAGTTGTTAAGTAATTTTTCAAATAATAAAGATTTAGATGAAAATGATAAGCCTGAACTTGAAAAACCAGCCGAAAAAATGACTGCGCTTAAAAGATGGGAAGTTGAAAAAGCTGATATGTTAATGGATTTAGAAAAAGAATGTCGTTTAGATGAACCTGAACCAAAATCTGAACCTGAAAATTCTAATAAAAATACTAAAGCTAGTCGCTTATCAAATAGACCTTAAATTTAGACCAAAAAAAAGAGCCTTTAACGGCTCTTTTTTTATTTTAATGCTGATGAAAGTAAGCATTGAAAGATAAAGATTTCTGGATGATTTATTACTGTATGCGCTGTGTTAAAAGATTCATGAGTATCTGTTATTGTTCTGCGACCTACAAGGCAGTTTATAGCTGTTATTTCTAGACTTTCACCTTTGTCTATACTCAATACTTCAAAATCATTCTCTACGGTCTTCTGTACTTTCTGATAAAGCTCTTTGTCATTTTTAGATAGTGACAAAACAAGCATTTGAAAAAGCTTAAATGTTAAACCTACCTTCTCTAATTCAGCACTAAATTTATCTTTAAGCTGTGATTGTTTCTTTAAACAGCTATGAATTAATACTAGATTCTCTTTATAAAGAACTGTTGCTGATTCATGTTTATCTATTCGATTCATTATTGATTCAAACCTCGGTTCATTCAATTCTGAAATGTGTTTAACTATTTTCAAATCTAAATACAGAGATTCAATTTCTTTATAATTTTCACTACTCTTAATATAAGTATCATTAAGCTCTGTGAGTGTTTTCTTCTTTTTGTTTTTATTTAACAAAAGCTCTAGCTTTGCAATCTGTGTTTTAAACTCACTATTTTTTATTAACAGAGGTAGAACTTTTTCAGGTTCTAATTCTAGTAATTTAAGTCTCTGAATTAAGCTGTGTTGACTCTCATATTTATTCAAATCATGTATTTTATTTATGTATGTTGTTTCTGTTGTATCACTCATAACGATTCCTTTTTTAATTGTTAATCCTTAATATCAATAAAACATACAAATAAATTTATACAATATCCCCCTTTAAAAGTCCCAATTTTGGATATACAAATGGATATCTTTTGTATATCCGTTTGTATATCCACGCCTTAATTAAAAACCTTTTATCTAGGCTTAAATATCAGTCTCAACCTCCCTATTTTATTTTTTAAAATCAAAAAAAAGTAATTAAATGTTTTTCTAATTTTTTGATCTATATGAAAATTATGATATGTAAATAATATAGAAAAGGATAAAAACATGAATGAAAATAACAAACCTAAAGTTATTCAAGCTTTAGATAAATTCAGAAAACATTACAGAGAAAATCAGGCTTTAGTTAAAGCTGGTAAAGATGTTTCAATAGATTTGTACGGAATTAAAATTCAAAAGAGAATTGCAACGAATACTATAATATTAACAATGTTTCCTAGTGTTATTATGAGTGAACCAGCACCAGCACGAAGAGGTAAAAATCTAAAACATGTTAGAGATGTTTTTGAGTATTTATGTGAGAAATTCCCTGCTGTGAGTTATGTAGAAGACGTTTCTGAATCAGATTATGACAAAGGTGTAGATCTAGATTGTGAGCGTGATATGTGTGATGTTTTTAATGAAAATCTAGAAAAACATCAAAAGTCAGAACAAACTTTCAGTAGTCAAAAAAAGAAGAATCCAGCTTTGTTTTTTGAAATATCAAAGAACTTTCAGTTTCCCATGATCTTTAAATTTCGATGTGATAAAGCTTTCTTGTTTGTGCTTGAGTCTCATTGCCATATTGATTATATCAGTGGTTTTAATCAGTTTAAGAATGAATATATAACAGTTAAAACAAACAATGGCGTTATTGATCATTTTGCAGATTATAAAATGAATGTTTGTTTAATGTTTTTGCTGAATAAGTTCTGTAAAAAATCTTATAGCGTAAAGTCTTTTGAAATTGATAAAGCATTACTAAATCTAATGACAATAAATATTCCTGAATCTGATAGTGAAGATGATGAAGAAGATCAAACAAAGATAGGTGTTAAGCCTGTTTTTGATGATGCTGTTTATGAGCGTTTTTTTGAAAAATATAAATTTAATTACCCAAGTGATAAATTTGTTATTGAAGTGATTAAAGGAATGAAAGGCTTATCATTCTATAATTACAAAAATGAATGTAGTAGAAATGCTATGGAAAACGATAAAAACATTGAATTAATCAGAAAATCTATTAATCAGTTTTATAATGAAAAAGGAATTAATAGAAATATGCTAGTCGAAAATTACTCTGATAATTATTCTAATCACTTACATCAGTTATTTATGTTTTTATTTAGTAAATACTTCGATTTGTATTTTAAACACAATGTTGTTTTAGATACTTTTAAAGCTAAAAGTGAGTCTCAACCGAAAGCGAGTAAGAAGAAGAACAAATTATGATGCAATTAAAATAAAAAGCCTACTATTTCGAGTAGGCTTTTTTATTCACTATACGGAGAGTATACCTTACAGCTTATTCATATAAATTTGTTGAAAAAGTATTATAATTATCGGCTTTAACAAACTTGGCAGGATTGTCTAAATCATTACCGTTTTTATCTTGTGATAACGCTCTGAAGTGTTCAATACCACAATCAATTTTAGCTTGTTCTGAAGCTCTTAAATCATCAGAGAAGATACTTGATTTAGTCTCAACCACGAAATAAAGCTGATCACCCATTCCATCTTCTTTGTCGATAAGAACCGCCCAATCAGGGTTATAGCTACCTAGTGGTGTATCAATCTTAAACCAAGCTGGTAATTTAGCATAAAGCTTAACATCCGTTGATTCTTCGAGTTTTTCAGCAAATTCAAACTCTGTATCAGAATCACAAACAATGTAATCATAAACAGACTTATTCGCTTCAACCATATTCTTGAGATAACCAGTTAATTCTTCTTCTTGGAACATCTCTTGAGCATAATAATCATCATCACCAATACGGTGATAAGAAATACCATCAACGATTGCTAAACGCATTTGCTTGCGAATCACTTCACTCGATAGTTCAATGAATCGTTGAGGGTTGTTTTTAAATGCTTCTAATTTATCACCAAGCCCAAGTAATATTTCTACTACTGTTTTACGAGTAAGGTTTGTGTTCGATTCAAGGTAAGTTACTACGTCAGGTAGTTGGAAGTTACGGTTACGGTAATATTGAATCTTCGACTCTTCATCAAAAGTCTTCAGCTCTGCTTCTGTAACTGCAACTTTGACCTTTTTATATTCAAACTTTGCACTTGCAACTGCAACTGACGCTCTAATTTCTTTGATACACTTCTGTACAAGCTCACCAACACTGAAATTAACACGATAAGTTGTTTTATACTTAATGCGATCCCAAAGTGCTTTAAAATCATCACCAAGCACGATTTGCTTACCATTATCTTCACGAAGAGTGGCTGTTTTCTTTTCTTCGTGTTTCTTGATACTCAACCCTTTAGCAACCTTGGTTAAAGTTGCTAAAATCGCATCGGAATGATCCTGAACGCTTTCAGGTAAGCTGACAGTGTTATCAACTAAATCATTTTTGAGGGAATCTTGGATTTTGCCTTTTTTGTCAATGTAACCTTGACTTGCAAGATGTTGATATATCTCTTCTGATTTTTTAGCCCCTAGAAACTCTTTAGTATCATGTTCACCAGAAATAACAATGTTGGCAAATTGATGCTTTTCTACTGCACCAAATTTAATACCTTCTTCTTCCTCTATTTCTTTTTGTAGCGCAGCAACAAACTGATCATAAGATTCATTTGCCATAACAGTAAGCGTATTTACTTCAAATCCATAAGGAACACGTTCACCTGATTGATCGACCGCTAAACGCAAACCACGTCCAATTTCCTGACGCTTTTTCATTACAGAGTTAGTTTCGTTTAAAGTACAGATCTGGAACACATTCGGGTTATCCCAACCTTCTTTAAGAGCAGAGTGACTAAAAATGAATCGTAACTTTTCATCCATTGACAGTAACTTTTCTTTGTCCTTCATAATCAAGTTATAAGCTGATTCATCCGCAGCCGTTTTACCGCCTTCACCTTTCGCTGACAGCTTTGATTCTGCATATAAAGGGTTGCCAGATGCATCTTTTTTCTTGTCTTGTGCAAAGTAACCATTATGAACTGAACTCGCTAGTTCTTTCAGGGCGTGTTCATTTATGATCTGTTTTCCAGCATCATTCGTTTCCCATACACTAGGGTACAAAATACGATATTTGGGTTTGCGGAGCTGTTGAGAAAACTCCTCTTCAAACCAACTAGCAAACTTACCTTGGACTGGTACACCATCACTAGAATAACCACGATAATTAGCAACTTTGTCGATAAAGAATAGGCTTAAAACTTTAATTCCTTTCTGGCTGATAACCTTGGAGTGATCCATTACATCAACACCAGTGGTTATTTTTCGATAAAATTTAAGCTCTTTTTCAAGGTGTTCTTCTACGGTTTTAGAAACTTGAAGTCGTTTATACGTATCTTGGTCTACTTCGCCTATTGCCTGACCTAGCTCGATGATGTCATCACGGCTTGTAAAGTCGATGTATTCATTGCCTTCTTCACAATAGATATCGTTAATCACATAACCTTCGTAAACGGTACGACCATTTGACGATTCAAATAAGTCGGTGCCACTTCTTACCGTAATAGTTTTACGAGGTTGTAACTTCCCCGTTTTACTTTGAGCATCAATTTCAATCTTTGCTGTAATCGGTGATTTCTTATTATCAACACTAATCAGCTTAATATAGGCTTGGTTATGATTATCCTGTACTTCTAAAGAAGCCACTTCAATTTGCTTAACCAATCTACGTTCATAAGCATCAATTGAATCGAGCTTATAAAGCATATTAAAGTTTTCAGTTAATGTTGCGGAATAACGAAATGTGCAAAGTGGCTTTAAGCTGGCAATCGCTTTTTTACGATTTACTGTAGACGCTACTGATTGTGGTTCGTCAATCAGTACAACAGGATTTGTCGCTTGAATAAATTCTATTGGCTTCATACCGTTAAGGCGATCATCAGTACGATGAATCAAGTTAGCTTTTGTTTCTTTTTCTGGATCAGAGAAAGACTTACTGAAAGCATCAATGTTAATAACCATAATTTGAATATAATCATTAGTCGCAAAGTTTCTAACTTGCTCACGCTTTGAAGAATCATAGACAAAGTAATCATACTGAATATTTTTATATTCCTTTCTGAAATGATCTTCTGTCATTTGCAGCGATTTATATACACCTTCTTTGATTGCTATCGAAGGAACAACAATGATGAATTTGGTTAATCCATAACGCTGATTTAACTCAAATGCACTACGTAAGTAGACGTATGTTTTCCCCGTACCTGTTTCCATCTCAATAGTAAAATCAAGACTTGGAAGAGCTTGTTTTGTTGTTTCTGTTTGAGGTAAACCATTTACTAACTGAACATTACGAGTATTTTCATATAACTCTTCGGGTAAAAGCTTAATAGCATTTGCTACACCAATACCGTCATTCTTTTCAAACATATCATCTTGAACAGCATTAGATACAGAGAAGTTAGATTGGAATGTTTCTTGTCCTTCAAAAACGCCAACGACAGCGTTAATCGCATCTCTTTGATGTGTCAGGTTAGGATCAAACTTTATCTTCATTTCAGACATAATTTACTCCTTAAATGCTTTTAACATCATCAATACCAGCTTGCTTCAAGATCTGAATTGCGTTTGTTTTTACGTTACTATCTGCAAAACCAGCATCTTTGAATACAACTTGAGTTGTCTCTGGATCTAACTCTTCTTTAAGCTTGGCGAGACCTTCTACAACTTCGCTTGTAATTTCATCATCTAAACAAACAATTAAAGCACCAGCACCAACGATAAATACTTTCTTACCATTCACGGCTTTTGTGTCTACAGGAGTGGTTAGGTCATAACCATACTTGAGGAAAATTTCGTATAATACATCTTCACTTGAACGATCTGCTTTAATGGAGTCTGCGGCTTGTTGAAGAACTAGCTCTAAATTATCAAAGTCAGCATCCCAAGGGCGGATATTGGTTTCGTCTAATTTAAAAGATTTAAAGCCTCTTTTATCCACATTTTCAACTTTCGATAGGCGTTCTTTTGTAATATCAGAAATCACTTTTCCATTTCCGACTGGTTCTGGTAGTTGTATTAAAATAAAATTGCGCTGTTCTGCTTCCGAGAACTTAAGAGCGGCATGACCTGTAGTCCCAGAACCTGCAAAGAAATCTAAAACTGTATCGTCTTTATTAGTAAAATAAGAAATTATCTTTTTTGCAAAATCAACGGGTTTAGGGTTATCAAATGTTATACCCAATTTCTTTAATAGGCTATCATCACTACCAGCAAACTTTAATATTGAAGGCACATTCTCATATAAATTCTCATTCAATAAGTATTTTCGTTCTGGTTGCTTACTTTCATCATCACCAAAAATAATTAGTCCTTTATTATTGAAAGCCTCCATAGTTTCAGGAGGATTTCTCCAACCTCTATCGGGAACAGGACAAGGTTTACCTGTAACGGGATGAATTAAAGGTATAAAGTAGCTATCTGGAGCTTGTTTTTTGTTTGGCCATGCCATTGAAACTGTACGATAAACATTTCCATTATCATCAAGTTTATTATATGCAGCTTCTCCTCCAGAGAGAGATGACTGTTTATTGACCCAATCTTTAAACTCGTTATTGGCATCTTCTAATGTAAAAATCTTTGAATAATTAGATAGCTCCAAATCAAGAGCATACTTTTTATCTATTTTTTTTAATTCACTTGGTATAGATTGATTTCCAAGCTTTGAAAAGATTGTCTTGGCTTTTGAAATCATTTTTTCTGCATTTTCTTTCGGTCTAGAAATCGAACAAGTTTCTTTAAATATATTGATATTCTTTGCAAAAACTAAAATGCTTTCATGTTGATATGCGATTTTGGTTGAGTCACCTTTTGGATTACCTTTATCCCAACATATTTCACCTAAAAAATTATCTTCACCATATATTTCATTCATAATCATTCGTAGATGATAGTTTTCATTTTCATCTAAATGTATAACGATGACTCCATCATCTTTAAGCAGGTTTCTGGCTAATCTTAAACGAGGGTAAATCATTGATAACCAATTTGAATGATAACGTCCTGATGTCTCAACATTTGTAGAAACTTTTTTCCCATCGTCTGATAGTTGTTTAGTTTGGGATAGGTAATTCCCCACACTATCTTTAAAAGAATCGCTGTATATAAAATCTTTACCTGTATTGTAGGGAGGGTCGATGTACACCATTTTTATTTTTTTATGGTAACTTTTCTGCAATAATTTAATTGTTTCTAAATTATCCCCTTCAATAAAAACATTTTCACTTTTTTCCCAGTTTATACTTGAAGATTGATCTGGTCTTAACGTTGCAGTTGATGGGGTAAGTGCTAAATGAATGGCTGTATTCTTTCCTGTCCAACTAAATCCAAAGCGTTCTGACTTTTCTTTCAAGTCGCCATTTAAAATACTTATAAGTTTAACTGTATCAAGCTGCCCATCTATATTACATTCTGGAAGTATGCTAAATATTTGCTCTTTAATTTCAGCAGTTAAATCTTTACTTTTAGATTCTGCTGAATTTGCGGTAATCTTATCCATTAAAGCCTTCTTTTATTAAATTTATTAAGTTATATAACGTTAAATATCAATTGAACAATTGCTCGAAATCAAAAAAACCTTCATTCTTTGGTCTCCCTTGATTAAAAGAGAATACGCTAATTTTAGAAGGGTCATCAAAAAACGATGGTTTTGTTATTCTCTTGTTATAGACAATAAAAAACTTATTGTTTGATAAATTACATAAATTCTCTAGCACATAAAAATTAGTATAATCAGCAGGATATGGTGTCCACTTATCCAGATCATAAAATGACCTTTTTAGCTCTAATACAACGATTGTCTCATCATCTTTAACTTTTATTAAGTCAATATCCGCTACGATGATATTTCGTCCTAAATTATTCCTCTGCCAATTATGATATGCACTGCTTTCAGCACTATTAATTGCCTTTGCAGTAACGCCACTTTGGATAGGTAAACCAAAGCTCAAAAACAAAGCTGTTAAATCTTGTAGCTTCAAAGAAATAAACGTTTTATCAAATTCAGCAACATTAACCGAATCTATGCTTTCTCTTTTCTCATCAAAACAAATTTGAAGCATTGGTAAATTTGCGCTTATTGCGATGTTACATGTTTGCTTGATAATTTCAGAATCTTTAACCCACCGATTATTAAAAGCTAACACAATAACTCTAGGGATATATTTATCATCTCCATATACTAATATCCAGGCATTCTCTGAAACCCAGTGATAATTTTTTTTACCCATCGAAGTTAATTTTTCATAAATTGCATTACTTGTATAATACGCCATCAAAGATCTTCCATAATTAGTTTAATATTATTTTTTATACGTTTTGCTTCAATATTAAGTCGCATTTTAATACTCATTTGCGACTCTTTTTTTATTTTATTTCTGATACTAGCCAGTTCAGCTTCTAATGCTCCAAGATTACGAAGTAAAGACGTTTTATCTTCATTAGTTTTTTCTATAAAAACTGAACAGTCCAGATTATCACTTTGCCCATCTGACGCTTCTGATGTAGATTTACTATTATTTTGATTTTTAGATATATAGCGCCCAGAAATCTTACTCGTTTCTAGACTGATCATCATTGAAATAAAATCGTGATAAAGTTCAAAGTAGTTAATACTTGAAGTATTTTTCAGAGAAAAATCATTAAGAAAATAATTTTCATTTTCAGTTAAATTTTTAGTGATTAACCAATCACTGCTGTAAATATGTTCAATAACCAGTTTAGATTTATCAGCTTGGTTAATACGTTTATCCGCTAGGCTAATAGCTAGCTCATCTTCTTGTTTGACCAATAAAATTACTGGGTATGGGATTAGACTATGTAAAAGTTTGTTAATCTTGTTAAGTTTACCTTTTTGCTTTCCGTCAGTTTTAAGCGCCACACGGATAACCGCTATCTCTATATATTCAACCGTTTCTGTTACATAAACAGGAATATTAAGCGTTTCAGGTTTAAGCGTATTTTTCCATTCAACCGATTGAATAACATCAGTCACTAATTTCTTATCAGCACTACTTAACTCATTATTATCAATGAGCATCTTTTTAGTAATGCGAGTACCAAGAAACGTAGAATCAGGTAATGCTAAATGATCAAAAACCATTTCAATTAAGAACTGATCTTCTTCATCTATTGCGTTGAAGTTTTTATATTCCATTACAATATGACCATATAGCTAACAACTTCAAAGTCATTTACTTTTTGTGAACTTACCGCAGACAAAACAGTACCGCCTCGGTTAAATAGACTTGTTGCACCTATCTCTTCACTTTTACCAGCAATATTTTCTACCGCTTTGGCTAGAAGGTTCTGATAATGCTGCATCTGTCTTCCGTTTTGAGTTCGTTTAGCGAACTGCTGATAAGCATCAGTTGATTGATCTATATTGGTTAGCTCTGAACCGAATTTCTTACACAAATCGAGAATTTGTTTTGACTGACTAAACGATAGTAAAATTTCTTCTTCATCAGAAATATATACAAGATAGTAAGGAGCTAATGAATAGCTTTCCTCAACTTGAACTTTACCTTTTATATCTTTCAGACAAAAAATCACTCCTGATTCAATCTCATTCTCCAATCCAGCGAATTTACTTGCTTCTGTATCGAAAGCTTCTTTCGGTATAATAAAAGGTGCAAATAACCCCGTTGGTGATTGTTCTAATACTGCTGAATTGTCTCTCTCTTTGTCGCTTAAGAACCCTGAAAGATCCATTCTAAAGTCGTTAAGAGTTAGGTCGGTGATTGAAACTCCACCTGAAATATCTTCAAGATCAACTACGGCATTTTGAAGTTGTTCTAGCTGTTTTCTACGATACTCAAGATCATTCATACCTTTATTGATGGTAGGATCTTGCTCTATTACGTTTTCTTCACCTGTTGCAGAAATATCAAGTAAGACCATTCTTCCGCTAACTCTTGCTTCAAGATTGATATATTCATCTAATTCCATATTTGGCCAAAAGTTAACAAGCTGAATCACATCGTTAACTGAACCTAAACGGTCAATACGCCCAAAGCGTTGAATGATACGAACTGGATTCCAGTGAATGTCATAGTTTATTAAGTAATCACAGTCTTGAAGATTCTGACCTTCTGAAATACAGTCTGTAGCAATTAAAATATCAATTTCTTCTGTAAACTCTGGGAATACTTTTTCACGCTCTTTTGATTTTGGTGAGAAATGCGTAAGTAAACTATTTAAATCAGTCTTGAATTTCTTACCGTCAGTACCTCGTAATGTGGTTTCAGTTCGTTGCCCTGTAATAATCGCAGAATGAAGACCTAACTCTTGTGTCGCCCAAGAAGTAATGTTTTTATATAAATACTCTGCTGTATCTGCAAAAGCAGTAAATATAATAACCTTCTTATTATTGCCGTTAATTGGATTTTTACACTTTTCAAAATAAGTGTTTTTAAGCATTGATAATTTAGCATCACGCATAGCATCAACATCTTTGGAGACTCGTACTATCTCTTGAAGATAAACTCTATCCGCCTCTAGATCTTGAGCAAATCTTATTAAGTCCATATCTTGAATACGGACTTTGGTTTTATTACCAATTAAGTAAGGTGCTAATTCTGGTGAATTGAATTCAAGATCATCAATGTCTTCAATTGGTGGAGCAACAAACTCTTCTGTCAGTTCGTCAGTAAGGTTTGGTTTAATGTTGTCGTTGAAGTTATGAATCTTATTTAGTAATGAATCAACTTGATTCAATACCTTTGCTGATGTCAACGTAAAGGAATGAATTGAGCTTTCCATACGTTTGAGTAGATTAATTCGGATTAGATGAATCAAGCTTTCTTCACGATCTATCTGCTTAAATACACTTTTACCACCTTTAACTTCTTGGTCGTACCGTCTAGCATATTCGGCTTTTTTATCCATTTTCACGTATTTCATAGGTGAATAAAACGCCAGTGATAATCTGCGAATGGTTTTATTTACTTCTTCTAAAGGAGGGAATTTATCTTGTAGATCAATTGACGCTTTAATATTTATTGGTAGTAGACGTGTAGGGAATTTCCCCATATCGGCAGTGCCATAATATTTTTCAATATGTTTTCGAGAACGAGCTATTGTATAAATATCGAGTAATTTAAAATAATCAAAATTCATTGAATCTAGTAAATCTTTGGACGTTCTTACATCAGGATCTTGTTCAGCCCATTTCGAAAATCTTGTTTGGGCTTGTCTTAATGTCCCTTCAATACTCTTAATACCCTGATCAAGTAAAGCTTGGTCATTTGCTTCTGTGATGAAAGCTACTTGGTTTTTCATATCATTCAAGCGGTTATTTACTGGGGTAGCGGAAAGCATTAATACTTTCGTTTTCACACCTGCTTGAATGATATCTTCAAGTAATCTTTGATAGCGATTACGTCCGTCTTTCTTCGGGTTATTATTTCTAAAATTGTGTGATTCATCGATCACAATAAGGTCGTAGTTACCCCAATTAATAGTTTCAAGATTTATATCACCTGAATAACCACCTGTACGGCTCATATCGGTATGGTTAAGAACATCATAGTTAAAGCGATCACGAGAGAGTAAATTGCGCTTGTCATTTTGTGTATAGATAAGCCAGTTATCACGCAGTTTTTTAGGACAAAGAACGAGGACTTTATCATTGCGTAATTCGTAGTATTTTATAACAGCAAGGGCTTCAAATGTTTTACCTAACCCCACACTATCGGCAATAATACAGCCGTTGAAGTTCTCAAGTTTATCTATTGCTCCTAATACACCATCTTTCTGGAATTTATAAAGCTTATTCCAGACAAGAGTATCTTTAAATCCTGTCTTTGTTTTAATAATATTGTCTTCTTGAAGTTCACCAATGAAGTCTTTAAAAATATTATATAAAGTAATGAAGTAGATAAATTGTGGGGTTTGATTAGAAGTTAGTTTTGCTAACTCTGATTGGAGGAGTTCTTTAGCCTCTTTAACTTGCGCTTTGCTTCCCCATACTCTGTTAAAAAAACCTAGTAACTCTTTAGCTTGATCAGTATTAGCAAGGCTTATTATATCAAAAGCATTCGACTCTGTTAGCCCTATGCCTTGACCGTTGAATTGAGCACCATTTATAGCAATAGAGTCTGATTGTGAATTGATATGCGTAATATGTTGATGTACTGCGCCTACTTGTTGAACTAAACGGACAGATGCTTTTTCCTCTAGCCAATGAGAAAACTCTAGGGCTATCGCTTTTTGATCTAATTGATTGCGGAACTTATTTTCTAAAGCTGCACCATTCAAAGCACCAAATGGAGAGGCATTACCTGAAGAGTCGAAAGCATCAAATTCTTTAGCTTGAGAGAATAATAATCTAGCTGAATCAAGTTTACTAAATGACTCTTTTAAATGATCAAAGGCATAGATGGAGAAAAGCCCTGTCATAACAGATAGCTTATCATTGGCTTGAATAGAGTTTGACAGCGTTTCGGATACTTTAGTTGTTACATTATCAATTAGCATAAAGAGCTTAAATCGTCCTTGCATCTATGCCAATAGTCTCATTGGTGGCATAGGGTTTCTCATCTTAATGAAATCTTTTGAGCACTAGCTTTCATCAAAGACTCTAACTTTAAGACTATCTAACTCATCTATGTAAAGGTTAAGTATTTAACAGTTAATGCTTGATTGATCTCCTCTCCAGTATCGTTAGCTACTTTAGCCAAGATACCGAATCAGATTATGCACCATATTTAGTACGCCTTAAATTCTTATTTTCTTTATTATCATTACCTAACTCTTGATTACGTAATGCTTGTACTTGAACGAGTTTACGCTCTTGCTCTTTTTCTCGAAGTTTATCACCACTTACTTCAACTTTTGCTTTAGAAAACTTTCGTAAATCTAATTTTAATTTAGCTGATAATTCTTCATGATCTTTGTCATTGATTGGTGATTTATCATTTATAGCTTCATTAAATACTTTCATATCTGATTCAGGGATTTTGATTAAATCTGGATTGTCTAAATCAACAATTGCTGTGAATGTCTTTGAAGAGTTCTTTTCGAGGGCAAAAACTGTAGTTAGAACATTGTCATTAAGTTGAACATCTTTAGCAAGTAAATCATTGTTTTGGAGGGTTTCAGAGACTCTTAATGTATATAAATCATTTAGAACATATTTCCCTGCTTCTAAACCATTATCAAAAACCCTTTTCAATGCTTTTGGATCATCTTTTATTCCGTTCCAGTAACCTTTGTAATATCCCTTGTGTGCGCTACTTGTTGCTTGTATACCAAGCGTTTTAGCTGTAACAGCCGTTGGTAACTCAACTGTACATTCTTCCTCAAAATATTCTTTTTCGCTTCTAGGTTTGAAGATACCAATTTGAATATCTCCATTATCATCTGTAGCATATTTAAATCTGTTAAGTTTTCTAGGGTGTCCTGTGGAATGCTTTGTTTCGTGAATTGTTATAACAGCATAAGATTCAGCATTATAATAAGTCTCATAATTAGCTAATTTAATTCCATCAGTGCCATAGTTGTAAGCAGATTGAGCACGATTTTCAACAGTCTCATATTCAATGTCGTTTGATCTTTGAATTTCTAATGCGAGGTTATATATTTCTTCATTATGTTCTTCAGGACTCATATTCACGTTTTTAAGTCTTTCAAATTCTCGGCAGTAATAACTATTTTTCTTATACGATTCTGGTAAATGGTCATAGACTTGATCAATTGAGTATACCGCAGCAAAAGTTTTAACTTTCTTCTCGTAATAACCTTCTTTTTTCATCTCTTCGTCAGTCATACCTTCGGTTTCTTTTAGAAAGTCATTCTTCTTCATCTTCACATAATTTTTTCCTTCTTTTTTACTATATGTAGAGTATGTTTGATAAATGTTCCCGTTCTTTTTCAATCCAGTTAAGATCTGTCTTGTAGTTAGTTCTTTAGAAGCTTCGGGTAAGGTTTTTCTTGTTTCCTTATCATTAAAGTACAGTTCAAGACCTTTTAAAGTGTGGTATTGGGGAATAAGAGTATCTTTACCTGTTTGGGTTAATGTTAAGATAAAAGTATTGTAATCACTGTAAGGTTTACCTTTAAAATTCCTTGGCTCTCCAGCAACAACTTTTCTGTATTGACCTACTTCAATTTGATTTTTTGGTAGATCAATTTGATTGTCTCTATCATCAATGGAATCGAAATAATCATTCATAAATGCATAAAGCTTTTCATATTTAGTTTTTGGTTTAGGGTACTTTTTTTGGGACTTCCTTTTTTTAACAGCCATAATATTTATCTCCTTTTTTTACTGCTTAAGATCTAAATATCATGATTATTATTTTTTAAAAGTTACCTCTGGTCTTGATAAGTTATTTTTCTAATAAGTAGTATAAATAATGAGTTTAAATACTTTTTCTTACGTTGATTTTTAAACGTCATAAAAAGACCTTTTCATACTTGTAGATAACCAAATATAAAAAACTAGAAACCCTTTTGATGTTTATAAATAGCAATTAGTATGTGATGATGGGTTTCGTGAAGTGATTTGTTATCAGTGTATTAGCGGCTTATTTTCTGGATATGCTTGTGGCAAAGTCTAAATTGGTTCGCTTTATGGCTAGGAGGCTTTAATGATACGCAGGAAGGTTGGATTATACGTCATTTCACTATGGCTTCTTTTTTTACTCGTAATTATCATAACTGTAAAAATCCCTTTTTGTTGGGGTGATAATTGCCATTTCATTGGTTTTAATCAACTCAATACCGCTATTGTAATACCTGTAATTTGCTTGGTTTGCTTACTATGGGGAATATACGAGTTCAAGCGTTTCAAGTTTGATATTGAAGGAACAACTAATATTCCTTTTAAATTAGTTAAAGTTGAAAGCATTAATTATGAACACCTAACTTTTTTAGCTACATATATTATTCCATTAGTAACTTTTGATTTTGAAAGTGTTAGGTATTTAATTGTATTAGCTTTATTATTATTTTTCATGGGGGTAATTTACATTAAAACAGATTTGTTTTATGCAAACCCTTCATTAGCTTTATTAGGGTTTCATATTTATAAAGCTGATGGATTATTTAAGGGTGATGATACTAGAGAAAATATTATTATTATCACAAGATCGAAGTTAAGAAAAAACGAACGAGTATCATATATCAAACTCGATGAAAGAATTTATTACGGAGCGATGATTGAATCATGAATAAGGAAGAACTGAATACGAAGTTAAAATATTTTCAAGATAATATAGATCAGATTGGAGCTGTTGTTTATGTTCTGCTTAAGGGCGAAACCACCCCTAAAAAACTTGATATTAAATCAGATGATCTTCCCAGCATTAAAAAGATGTTTGTTGATAGTCTCGGTACTGAAATTACATCAAAGGAAGATGTTTCCGTAGTCTTATTATCCACTTCAGATGAAAGAAAAAATGTTATATATGAATATGACATTGAGGTTCCAGAATCTCTCCAATGCTTGCAAGATGTAACTAGTTCAGATGATCATGAACTGTTTAACTTACAAGATGATAATATTAATTTAGTAGTGGCAATGATCATCGAATTAGGTGATGAACATAAGCAAGTAGCTTTGTTTAAAACAATGGCACAAGTTAATATTTATGGAAGATCGAGCTTTTTCTTGAAGAAGTCCCCTCAAAGATTCGAAGAATTAAAAGAAGAGTTTTTTCGGATAAGTCCTAACTTTCATTTACTCCAAATTGATAATTCTTTATTAGTTTTAAGTTTAGATACGTTAGAAAAATCGTTTGGTTTTCAAGAAGTAATAAAGAAGGAAGCTAAAGTAGGTGTAGAAGCTATAGAAGCTATTTCTTTAGTAGAGAACCCTGAAACATTACATGAGTTAATAGATAATGTAACAACTGCTAGGAAGCTTACTAAAGTAGCTAAAGCATCTCCTGTTTTAAAGTCAGGAATTGAAAATGATAAAATCATTGAATTTTGTAAATCTTTCCCAAGATTAAAAGGTAAAATACGATTTAATGCCGATGGTGATAAAATCCAACTTGATACAAAGGTGTCTAAAACCCTTTTTATACAGTTATTAATGGATGATTTTCTCACATCAGAGTTAACAAAATTTCATTATACAAGTCTTGCTAAAGATGGTGCAGATGAAGATGGAGGAGATAAAGAAATTACAGTTGAGGAAACCTAACATCCACTCCAATTATTACTTCTTAATATCACATTGAGATTGCACAACGTTGTTTTTATTTCCTTGTAGTTGTGCAATCGTTTTAGCCCTTTGACATTCCCATTCAGTAACGGGGTACATTTTATCCCACGCATTCATCAATTGTCGTTGTGACTTACTCATTTTGTAACGAGAGTAAGTATACTCCATATATAAATAAGTTCGTGCTATGCGCCCTCTAGCTGCTTCTGGTGGCTCCGCTTTGCGATTTGATATTTTCATATTACAGCTACCGAAATCACTTTTTTCAGCAGGTAACATAGTAAAGTTGTAGTTGCTTCTTAAAGCATTAACAGCGCCAATTGCAGGGTAAAGATTAAACATATCTGCTTGCATATAACGGTATTCTTTATTTACTTTTTCAGCGCATTTCCTACCTTTAAAGTTCTTACCTTTTGAGCTTACACACTGCTTATCACCGCTACGCCACTCTTCAAATGTTCTACCAAAGTTTTCAGCAGGTACAGCATGTTCCCACTCAATTTTTTTAGATCTTTTAACATACTTATCTGTGTGAAATCCTTTAGGTAGAGATACATTTTTTTTACTATCGAATTCAGCATTGCAATACAAAGTAACTCGATGATTTTGATATACCTTTTTTTCAAGTATTTTTTTAGCTTTGCTAAATGAGTCGATTGTCTGGTTTGTAGCGATTGAAGATAAAGAACAGAGTGATAGTATGAAGAGTAGTGAAATTTGGAGGTGTTTCATTTTATAAATCCGTTTTTATATGCTGAATAATTCAAAGGATAAGCCTTAAGGGTAAACGGTATTATAATATTTATTGGATAGCTACGTACTTCTTAAGCTAATTGAAATTTAACCTTAAAAACATCTCGTAATTAAGAGATGCTTTTTGTTTTAGCCATTACATTTATCATTGTTCTCATTTTCACATTCTGTACAAACATAATAATATTTAGTTGTTTGGTTTAAGTCGCTAATGTTTGATGATTCAGTATAAACTTGATGTTCTGTTTCTATATTTTCAGTACATTTACAAAACATTCTTATTTTGCCCTCATATGATTTACACATTATATTCTCCTTAATTTTGCTTTTTTATCTTATTTCTCTTTTCATTAGCTACTCGGCTCAACATTAGTACATAGATGAATACACACCATTTAAACATCGGTAGAGCGATTAAAACCATTGATTGAACTGATTGAGGTATCATCAATTTATGTTCGCCATAAGTCCAAATGGATAGCACTTGGAAAGTTGTTATAACAATCATTGTGTAGATAACATTTGAATGTTCTGTACAGAAATTAGTTAGTTTATTTAATCTATTCTTTTCGTTTTTGTTAAAAGATAAAGCGATAAGATTTAGGGTTACTAGTAGCGATATAATTATTTCTAAAGCTCCAACTTGATTTGACTTTGTTACTGTCCAGAATGCCATAGTTGATAAAATTGCAAATATTGGTGAAATATATACATCTCTATAATTTAATGTTTTTATTGTTTCTAAATTTAAGAACCAATCCTTTATTTTGTTTAGTGTTTTCATGATACTTCCCTGTGTTAGTTATTTTGTTTTCTTCTTATATAGTCATATCATTTCTCTTTAATCTGTCAAAAAAACATTCTTTTTTTTGATTCTTTTGGTTTTTTTTTACTAATCTTCAATACCTATTTTTCACTTACCTTTAAGCATTATTCCCCTATTAAAATCATTAAAAATAAATATCTAAATCCTAGGATATTTGCAAAAAAACAAATGCATGTTCTTCTATAAACAAGGGAGAACATATATGACGGTAAAAAATAAAAAAGAATGGTTAGACAAAACATTTGATAAGTATTCTGAAATTACGGGTAAGTCAAAAGAAGAGCTTCACAATCCAGATAACGGTATGAAAGCTTCTGAATCTAGGTTGGGAATGCGTAACACAATAGCTAAATCAAATGCAGGTTTTAAGCACTACTATTCGGATTACAAGAAAGGACAAACCTATGTGATTTTAATGAATAAAGGCTTCGAAAAATATGCATACAAACGATATTCAAAACTAAAACTAAAAATAAACAATTAAAAAGGAAAAAATCATGAAAAAATTATTACTAGCATTAACATTAATTATGTCAGCACAAATTACATTAGCAAATTCACCATTTACAGTTACTGAATCGCCTATTCTAAAGACTAAATCAGGTATCTATTATAAATATACAACTTTTAAATATAAGGTTGGTGCGTACAATCGCTACGGTACTAAAATCAAACGTTCTTTGGAATGTTTCATAGGGTTTCCTTCTGATCCAAGTGTAAATGGTAGTCAAGATTATTTAGCGTTGGAAAACCCTTCTAATGCAACTACATTAAGTAAGAGTCATGAGAGATTTTGTAATAGGTATATTGCATTTAACTACAACGCTGCTAATGCGAAATCCAAGTAAAAAACAGAGATGATTAAGTAAAAAACAAGATCATGTTTTATTTAAAACCCGGAGGTATCTTGTCTAAATTGAAAATTCATTTGAAAAATAATTCTTGACCGAATGCTGGTTTGAATGATAAGCTGCTGAAACGCTAATTAGTACGTACTATTTAGCAGTGATAAGGAGGTGCTATAAACAGACTAGTAGAAATGCTCAAAAGGTAATTGTAAAACAGAAAATAAAATGTCCAGAAGTTAAGATTCATTATGCCTCTTCAACTTTTCTACATTGACAACCAGACAGCGTTAAATCGCTTGTTTAAAAAACGATGATTATTAGTTTCACAAAATAAGGAATTGATTTAGAGATAGTTAAAAGTACAAAACACATTACTGATTTAACCAATATTATAATGCGATTAGTTGTAACTTGGGATTGATCTATCTATTGAACTTTAGTGTTTAATAGAACTATGTTTTATGTATTAATTTCTGATCTAGATTTCTTTGGTTTGTAGCTGATTTTTCGTCAAATGGTCTGTTAATTTGGAGAAAAGTTATGAAAAACAACACAACAAAAACCACCCAAAAAACTATAAACATTAACGATATTATCTGTACGACAGATTTCATTGTTGATTTTCTACGTCAAAAATCCCTATATATTAATAAAATTGAATTATTTTTATGTAATTCATTCTGCAATAAATACCTACGAAAATTAGTTATTCCTATTCCTTAAAGCTCGTTTCTAAAAACATTTAACACTTAAAAATTAATAAATTTTGAACTTAAAAAAATTGTTCAGGGACTTTTGCGCCCTAATTTTGAATATAAAAGGAATAACTAATGAAACTAACTATAACTAAAAACACCAAAAGCACATTAAAAACAAAGACTAAACATAAGACAATTCAATATATGGGTAGTAAGAAGAACCTACTTACTTTCATTGATTCATCACTTTATGATTTTCTAGATAACGTAGTTAAAGACAGGAGTTGCAATAGTTTCTTTGACGCATTTTCTGGAAGTGGGCAAGTTGCAAATCATTTCAAAGATAAATTTCAAGTTATTACGAATGATAAACAAGCATTCACAAAAGTTATTAACGATGCTTTTCTTTGTTCAAAAGCTAATAAAACTCGCATTACTGAACTCATTGAGAAGATGAATAAAATTCCTGACTTCTATTTTAATCAAACTGATCGCTGGTTCACAAAAACATATTCAAGAGACTTAAACGATTCCCCTGTTGATGAAAATGGAAACCGTAAAATTTGGTTAACTAAAAATGCAAAGCGTATTGATATATATAGGCATATTTTAGACATTTGGCTACAAACAGAAAAAATTAATCAAGACGAAAAAAATATTCTTATGGTGTCGTTGATTCTGGCTGTAAATGCCATTTCAAATGTCATGGGACATCAAAACGGCTATTTAAAAGATTGGTCTAAAAAGTCTCAAAAAGACATTGTATTAGAAATTCCAGAGTTCGAATCAAATCACATTTTTAATCATAAAAATTTTCAAGGTGATGTTTTTGACACGCTTAAAAAAGTAAATAGCGACATTACTTATTTTGATCCTCCATATGGCACAAATAACGAAAAAGTTTCTTGTTCAGTGCGCTATTCATCGTTCTATCACCTCTGGAATACGATTGTTGAAAATAGTCGTCCTGATGTGTTTGGTAAAGCTTCGAAACCAACAAAAACAAAAGGATTTACGGAGCCATTAGAAAAAAATAAGAAAGAAGAAGTGATGCCTCAATTTATCAGAATGATTGAAGAATCAAGATCAAAATATGTGAGTTTTTCTTATTCGAATAAAAGTCTTTTAACCGCACAAGATTTTGAAGAAGTATTTCGATTAGCTGGCTGTGATATGGGTACTTTTCGTATCTATTACACAAATCACAAAACGAATAGTCAGTCTAAATCAGCAAAGAAATTTGGTGATTTTATTGAACGACAAAATGACGAAGAAGAGTTATTTGAATTTTTCATTATAGCGAAGAAAAAACCTTCTTTATCTCTGATCAATATGAGTATTCAAAATACTCCAGAAGCTGAATCTATACGCTGGATTTCGACAATACCTTCAAATTATTCAATTAGAGATAAAGCTTATGGATTCTTCTATGACAAAACAAAAAATATGTTTATTCAAAATAAATATGATTTTAGTAAAGCAGCATAAAGATTTACAAGTAGGGGGAATACTTAACCGTGACAGGATGTTACATAACTTAATAGAGAGAAAAAAACATGAAAAAACTAATTAAACATATTATTGAAACGAGTAAAAAACAACGAGTAAAACCAGAAGTTATTTTTAATCAATTTGTAGAAATGACTTATCAATTAACTTGCACTTCTACTTATCATCGAGATTTTAGCTATCTTGAAAAAGAGCATTTTAAATTTACAGAATTACTAGAAAGACTAATAACTAAAAATCCTTTTTCTGATGTGCTTGGTGAAGTCATGCTTGATGTTTTTAGTTTCGATAAAAAAATGCTTGGTCAATGTATGTCTCCGCCCGATATTTCTTCATTACAAGGGAAGATTCAAGGCAAGTATTTAGTTGAAAAGATGAGTCATAAAAAAGAATTAGATATTAGTGATGATTGTGGTTGCGGAACTGGTTCATTAATTCTTGAACTATTAAACGTGGCTATTAATAGCAAAGCTAAAATAATCAATGTTGTGATTAATGATATTGATGAAACGATGGTAAAAATTGCAGTTATACAGATTCGATTCAATCTAGTAATTCACAACAAAAAGAAGAAAAAGAAAAAGGCGAAGATAGTTAGTTTAACAGCTTACTGTGGGAACACACTTACAGATTATAACAGACCTGAAAACCTCGTATTTTTCCCTAATCCACACATGATTTCTGATCCGTATGTTAAAGGCTATTTTGAACATCAAGAGCATAAAAATAGCTTAATGACTTTATTAGAAATTACTGATCGATTTAAAGAATTGCCACTTAACACTAACGCAGCATAAAAAAGGAGAACATTATGATTAAAGATTTACTAACTGAATTACAAAAAGACGCAGATAAAAAAGGTGTTCATATTCAAAGAGCATTTTCTGATTTTGTAGAAGATTTATATCAAATGATAAAATCAGAGAACATAAATTATAAGAAATACTCAACGTATTTTAAGCTTATTTCCAAATATGCTTTCCAAGATATCCTCTCTCAAGTATGTGTTGAAATTGGGCGGTTTGATGCGAAACGTGGTCAGTTTATGACTCCGTTTGAACTTGCTGATTGCTTAAATAGAATGAACCAGCACATGAAAGTTGAAGAGCCTGAAATGTTAGATTTTAGCTGTGGAACTGGGATTATGGGTTTAGTTACTTTGCATAAGACTTATAACGATATGTTCATTGCGAAAGATAGAATAGCTATTACAAATTTTGATCTTAAAGTTAAGATTCATTTGAACGATTTAGATAATGAAATGACTAAAATTGCGACTGTTCAGATTTATATGAATTGGATTTTACATTGCTCATTCATGTTTGACCTTGATCTTTTAGTGACTCAAAACAACGTTATTTCTGATTGGAAAAGACCTTTAAAAGTGATTTATAAATCAGAAGAATCAGTTCAAAATTTTGAAAGTATGAGTAAAGCGAAGAAAAATTATTTAATGTTAAATCCTCCATTTGGGCTTAAAGATTATGGTTTTGAATATGCCAAAAATAACAGCTCACAAAGTCGTTTTAAAGATGGTGTTCCAAACAAGGGAGATTGTGAATATGCCTTTATATTATCGGCAATTGACCTTCTTTCTGACGATGGTAAAGCGTTTTTAATTTTACCAAGAGGTGTTCAATTTAAGGATTCCACACGTAAATTTAGAAAATCAATAAGGCTTCAAAAAATATTAGATGCTGTAATTGGTTTACCAAGCAAAATCTTTGATGAAACAAGTATTCCAACTTGTGTGTTTATGCTCAATAAAGACCGTTCTGATGCTGTAAAAGCTAAAGGTGTTTATATGATGAATTTAGATCAAGCGGCTTAAAAGGATAGGTTATGAGAATATATAGTATTTTAACAAACAAGGCTGATTTTGAGCGTGTAATTGCTGAAAAGGCAGATCATAAAGAAGTTGAGTTTTTCTTAATCACAGAGTCGCTAGAAACGTTTAGAGCGATAGCTGTAGATAAGTTTTACAATACTGAATTACTTAATTCACTACTCAATGTTTATAATGTTGAAAAGAACAATGTTCGTGTTGATATGAATGAATTTCTTGAAGTGAATAACAATGCTTTATCTGAAATGAAAATGGAAGATTTGGAACCTCTTATTATTGAAAAGTTATTTAGTGAACGTGTATATCAAGAGCATTTAACTGATGATGATCCAGTAGAACAAGCGTTGAATGAACTTGCTGTAATGGTTTCTCGTAATATTGAGTTTTGTTACAAACACGAATTAAAACCAGAAATTGAAGGGTTTTGTTTTGAAATTTATGAACCTGAATATCGTAGTAAAGCAATTAATGATGCACTAGAAACAGGATTAAGTTTTTATGAATATCAGAGTAGTTTTTTATAAGTTCGAATATATAAACGCTATTTCAGACAATAAAAAAGAACCTTATTTAAGGTTCTTTTTTTTGCGAAGAATTTATTAAATTGAACCCCTTGAACGTCTATGTTTCGGGTATCATTTTCAATGCTGATTCTCTTTCACTTTGAGCCATATCAGCAAACAAGATTGTATTATTCATTAGGGTGTTTACACCAGAACCATTAGAACTTGTCTTTTTACGAATACGCTCTTTAGCAGCCCAGGCATTGTTTTTTCTTTTATAAACATCTTCCCACCAATCACGACCGTACTTCTTCAATAATCGTTTTTTGATTACGGCAAATCTTTGTTTGCTATTAGCTTCGTTGGAAGAAGCGAGGACACTTGCCCAAATCATTCTATTTTGGAGATCAGTAGGTTGGAACGACTGTTTATGGAGTTGTTTTATCACATTAGGATGTATTAACAATTTTTGTTGTTGAATCATACGCTCAACCCAAAGTGGTTGTGCAAGTTCAAAAATATCTTTTTTAGAGCCTGAATATGAGTTTGGAAAGTGATCATTCCAGATTTCAAGTTCATCAATTTTTGAAATGGTTCTAGCTATCTCGTGAATGCTCATATTTCCCTATTTGTAAACGCTCTCAATTAGAAGGATTGCTGGTAACACTAACGCCCATTAATAGACTAATTTACTTTTTATTAAGATCTTCAATTTTTTGATGAAGGATATTTAGTTGTAAATCTAATTCGCTGTTATTTATATGTTTATTATGAGTAGAATTCTCTAACGCATAAATAATGTAACCAATCACAACATACAGACCAAAATCAGTGTAGATAATTAATGCAGTTGAAATAGCTATTTTGATTGCTGACCACAAAAATACTGAAAATAACTTACCCTCTTTCAGCTTCTTAATTTTTTCTTCTTGAATGCTAAACATGATAGATACCTATTAATCCAAACCTAATTATTTTTACTATTGATTTTTATTGTTTTTTTACAAGGGTCATCTTTTAATCCATACCCACTACACCCGTAAAACTCACCAAAAGATCCTTGTCGAAGTACCATTGGACGAGCACATTTTGGACAAAGTTTTAATTTTTCTTCGCAACTTTCGCTAGTGCATACGCTATTTGTTTTATCATCAATAGATGGAGAACCACAAGCTTTACAAACTCGTGCTTTTATCTTACAAGCTTGCTTTGAACTACAGGCATAAAAATTACCAAATTTACCCTTTATTTTTTGAAAATAACCATCCGCACAATTAGGGCATTTTAGCTTCTTACGGTGAATTTCTTGAAACGATTCAGAGACAATATTAACCTTATATTTATCAGATATAAGTTCATTAATAAATTCAGAAGGAGCTGATGAGTTAGCAATAATATAGACCTTCTTTTTAGCTCTTGTTAACGCAACATACATCAAGCGCCTTTCTTCAGAATGAGGGTAAGTGTCTAATGAAGGTAAAAGAGCCTCAACAACTTCATTTTCTTTGTTTTCATTTGGAAAGCCAAGTTTTCCTTGTTCAAATCCTGTCAAAATACAGTAGTCAGCTTCTAGTCCCTTACTTCCATGAAAAGTCCAGAATTTTACATTCGTTTTAAGTTTGGCATTAGATATTTCTTCTTTTGCATTATTGAGTAAATATTTATAGCGACTCAAAACTGCGATACTACCTAATTTGTCCTTTTCTCGTATTTTTTTAACTATTTGAACGGCTTTTAGTGCCATATTATTTGTATCGTTTACCTTGTCATCAAGTAAATATACTTGAGAGTCACTAACAACATCATGGGTGATAATTTTCTTTTTGTATTGTTCTTCATTCTCCATAATAAAAGTTCCTGCTGTATCAGCAATACTATTATTATATCTAAATGTTTTTTGAAGTTTAGTTACTGTGTTACTACCAACCAATTCTGAAAACCTAGTTGTTAATTCAAGCTTACCGCCTGAAAATCGGTATATAGACTGCCAATCATCACCAACAACGGTTAGCTTGGGATTAGGACCCTCACTTATGATGTTCTTCAAAAAGTCCATTCTAGAGCCTGAAATATCTTGAAATTCATCAACTAAAATATATTTCCATTTAGGTTTGAATAGAGCATCTTTTACACAGTTAGATGCTCTAATGATCATATCGTCAAAATCAATCGTTTGAGTTTTTAGTAACTCTTCAATATAAGATTCATGTAATGAGTTTAAAATACTTGAATATTTATCGGCACAAGGAATTTTAGCGTTTTCTAAACGTTCACTTATTCTAATCTTATCAAGTTGCTCTGCCCTTATGGCTTGAAGAGACTTTTGAAGAGTTTTAGCGCCATTATCTATAACACCTGATTCATTTAATGCCTCAAACACTCGTTCTGTATCAATTGGTTTAGCAATAATATCAAGCTCTGCAAGTTGCTTTTCAAGTGAGCTTTCAAGTGTATCTTCACACCAATCATAATGATAAGTTTCTAGTAATATCGTCTCTTGCTCTTCGTGTATTATTCTTTTCGTTGCAATCTCGTTGTTATATTCATCTGCATCAATATCAGCTCTTGTATTTCCCTCACGGTCAATTCCAAAGTGCTCTAGGTAAATATTAGTATTGGATATATGAAAATCTGGCTGATAATCAAAACCAATTTCAACCCTCACTTTTGTTACATATTGGGGTTCGTATTCAAATTCAATATCATTAAGATATAACCAATTGGCAATAAGTAGTTCTTGATATCCTTTAACCTGATCGCCACTTAATGCTCGATATTCATTATCTCGAATATATCGTTGATACTCCGCATCAGTTTTAAATTCAAAGGGATCTGCTGGACGAAAATGAATAGCTATAAAGTTTTTCATTGCTTGTGAACTTGATGATATATAAGTAATAAGCCAATCATGTACCCACTTATCAAATTTCTGACTGTCATCAGCAAAAATTGATATATACGTTTTTATATTACATTCTCGTAAGATACCTCTGCCTAATGCGTGAAAAGTTGATATTTCCAGCTCCTTTGTAGAACCATTGATCTCTTTTCCGCTTTTTATCAAACGGTCAGCTACACGCTCTTTAACTCGTTCTCTTAATTCTTTGGCTGCTGCGTTATTGTAAGCAAGGATAAGTATGTCTTTTGCGGTTAACTGGCCGCTATCAATAAGATCTAAAGCTTTCGCTACCATGACAGATGTTTTTCCTGTACCTGCTGCTGCAAGTACCATGTTTCTATCATTTTCACGAATTACAGCAAGGCTTTGTTCTCGTGTTAAAGGGTTAGATTCAATTTCCTTATAAAAATCAATCCGCTCTTTCAATTTGTTTTCTTCAAAGAGCACTCTGATATTTTCAACATTATTATTTAATGGGAAAAACGATTTATGAGATTGTAACCATTGAATACTATCTGACGATAGATGCCTTACCCAATTCCTCTCTGATCTTTGATAATTTTTAAATATAGGAGAAATACTACTTTCTAATTGTTCGATTGAAGAATCTCGAAGAAATTCCTTTTCAGTCAAAAGCTCATATTCATGTTTTTTAGTGATAATGACTTTATCGAAATAAGCCGAAATGACAGGGTAATTAATTATCGAGCTTTGAGTGTTTTTACTTTTTTTGTAAGTAGAGGAAAATCTTGAAAATACGATGTTTCGTGTTTGTTGTTGTTCTTTTATTTGTATATTAACACCCCAAAATCTATGACTGATAAGAGGTAAATCTATTAAGTCTTCATAATTAATAGTTATCTTTTTACCTAAACTAGTTGTAAGTTCTATATGTTCCTCAAAAGAGGATAATTGAACATATTTATCAAATAGAAAAGTAAGAATTCGAGCAATAGGGTTTGGTTTGTATTTTTCTGTTTGTATCAACGTAAATCCAATTATGATGTTTAAAACTATAAAGTCACTTAAATAAAAAGAGGTTGGCTTTTACTTATGCTTATTTGATTTCTTTTTGTCTCGAATCCAAAGAACTGAACCATGAGTTTGTTTTATTTCAAAGAGATCTATTGCAGCAAATAAATCACCTAGCTTTTTATAACCATAATTTTGTTGGTCAAATGATGTGTGGTTAGAAATATGTGTTCCTATATGACCTAACATTGACCAGCCATTATCACTTTCAACTGCATCAATTGCTTGTCTCAATAAATTAATTAGCTTTGTGTCTCTATTCAATGTTTTCACTTGGTTCTTTGAAGTTATTTTAATCTCTTCAATGTCTTGAGTCTCTTCAGTTTTTATATTTATTATTTCATTATCAAAATATAAAAACTTAGAACAGCTATTAACAAATGCTAATGGGGCTTTTCGTTCACCGAACCCTATAACCAATTTACCATCGGCTAAAGTTCTAGTTACTAATGGAGTAAAATCACAGTCAGAGGATACGAGGCAAATAACATCAATATCTTTTGTATAAAGGATATCCATCGCATCTATGATAAGTGCCATATCAGTAGCATTCTTACCTTTGGTTAAATCAAACTGCTGAATTGGTTGGATAGCATATTCGTGCAGCACATCTTCCCAACCTTTCAAGCGTGGAGACTTCCAGTTTCCATATGCTTTTCTTATCGTCACAACACCTAACTTTGCCAATTCAGATAAAACAGTGTCAATTTTTGCCGCTGGCGCATTATCGGCATCTATAAATAACGCAATCTTTTCCTTGTCCTTCAATCTACTCTCCTACTTTCTAATTCTGTGCTAATAAATGAGGCTAGAGTTAATATATAATAATTAAGTGAATAGCTCACCTCATGTTTATGAGGAGAGCTAAATATTTGATTAAATGGTTTTAATCAAAAGTAGCATTGTATTCATCTTCTTCATCATCGAGTACACATCTCAATTCAAAAATAATCTCCAAACAGAGTAATAACTTATCCCTGTTTGATTTTTCCATTGTCTCTTCATCAATTCGCTTAACTAATTCAGAGTATAATTCTGTCGGTAGTCTAGATAAAGATGATCTCATTGCGATATTGTTTTCACAAAGTTCATTAAGGAACTCAATATTTCTTTCTATATTTTGTGCTTTACCTAACTCTAATAAGATTGAAATAAGTGCAAGATTATAAAAGTGCCAATGGATGTCTGTTGAGTAAGAGTAATTAATCCAAGCTTGTTCTGATAAATATTCATACCATCCTTCACTAGCCACTAATGCTTTAGATAACATAACGCTAACATCATCACTTTTAATTTTTTTATATTCAGAAAAACATTCTGGTGGTGAATCACCGTACTGATATTCAACTTCAAACTTCTTCTTTAACTTTGTAAGTTGTGACTCTACCTGAAAAAAATGATGAAAAGATAATTGGTTAAGATTATCTATTTCTTGGTTTTTTATATCTAACTTTAAGAGTGTTCCTAAAGTTTTCCTATATTCATTTTTACCTATGTGCTTCCAGAATAAAGCTGTAATAGCAGAGTCTTTTAGTAATGCTAGATTTTCATGTGCTTTAAATTCTAATTTTAAACTTTCAGAAAAGTAAGAGGTTAAAGCATTTTTAACGTCTAAATCTGAAATCCAACTAAATATTCTTATTAAGTTAGATTTATCATTATTGTTTAAGCTGAACATTATTTTTGTTAGAGGATAATTTGAGGGTTTCCACATTTGAAATGAACGAACAATTTCAATTACTTCATCTTTGTACTGCTTAAATTGATTAAATTTAATTTCATTTATTAATTTTAGAAATAAGTATTCTCTTTCAATTTCAACGTTAGTCTCATGCGCTTGATTCAATTTATAAAAATAATTTGGCTTTTCTTCAGTCTTTGAATATTCCCATACAGGCCAAAAATATAGAGCATTAATTGCAGAGGTAACAAACTGATTATTTACATCAACTATATCACTGTAAGTGTCATCAATACGCTCGTTTATCCAATGCTCTTCTGACGTTATCGGGTGAGCAATTGATTCTGAAAATTCATTTCGTGCGAGAGCTTGATAATGAGAGTGCTTATTTTCTCGAAGTTTAGAGTGAAATATAAGAGAGCTTATTGCCCAAGCGATACCATTTTCTGGATCAAGTTCTGTTGATGTAACCAAGGCTGTTAAAGCTTGTTCGTGATCACCTAACTCAAAGAATTTCTCTCCTATCTTTTGATAAAGTGTTGAGTCCTGATCATTGTTTTCAAGTTCATTTTGATACTCTAGTAATTCATTCCAAGCACTCAATTTGAAAGTATTAGTTAAATCCAATACTTCACTATTATTACTATGTACTTGCATTAACTCACGAAGACTATCTTTAGTAATATCTATGATTTTTTTGTTTAATACAGCATTATAAAAAATAGGTAATTCTTTTAAACTACTTTTGGATAGTTCAATATTCTGTTTAATTGTTTGAGTATGCTTACTTACCTTTAATTTAAATGAACTATCATCTATTCCTTTTAATAATTCTCTATATGCAGGGAGAGTCGCTGATGTTCCTTTGCCGAACAATCTTGAATATTGTAATAAAATAGCTAAATTGTCGATTAGAACTCTTGCTTTAGGAGAAACATAAATTTTTTCTGTACGGTTATTTACACTTTCATAATCATTTCTTTCATCAATTATAAATCGAGCTTTAAAGTCCTCTTTATTTTTTAAAATATCACGGATCTTATTTGATAGATCTGCCGCATTATTAAACCCCAGACTTTTTACTACGTTAGTGATTGCCACTTTATGACTGTCCATGATTAAGCCCCCATCCTTTTAATATTTTTAATTTTTCTGTCGTAATGGTTATGTTTACCAACAAAAAAATCTCCTGAATCAGTCCATAAAACCCGATAATTAGTGCTAATTTTTATTGAGTAGTGGTTTTTCATACCAGCTAACTTTTTACTTATTTTATGTTTAGCGCCAACAGAATTAATCAATGTTTTCGCTTTTTGTAAGACCCAATTAGGACACTTTCCTAAAACAATAATTTTATTCATTTTCATTTCCTTTGGTTGTTAGTGAAAATGAATAATCAGGGATACCAAATTGGCAGCATAAAGTTATTTATGATTAATTTAACATTAAATTAGGAGCGCTTGGGAGCAATTCAGAGCTATGTATTAGAATAAAAAAAACAACCTTAAGTAAGGTTGTTTTTTGCGAAGCATCTATTAAATAGAAACTCTTGAACGTCTAACATTCTTTTCATCATTGTCTGGTTTATCATAGCTTTCACTTTTATGTTTTTCAGACTCTTTAAGCTGTTCAGCATTTTTCTTGTATTTAACACACATAAATCTAACTAAAGATTCTTTCGAATCTAACTTACTATATTCACGGTTAGAGTCTTTAATAAATTCATCAAAATATTCTTCGTTTTTACTTATTTTGCTATTGAGTAGTATTGAAGATCTGTTTTCTAGCTCTGGACTTATCGCTAAAGTAAAAGTCTTTGAAGTGTTTTTTTCTAGCGCAAACGTTGTGTATAAAAGACCATTTTCTAATTTAGTATTTTTATGTTTAAGTTCATTGAATGGTACATCACTATACTTTTCATTTTCATAAACCCTTTTAACTTCGGTAAAAATGCTTGTGTTAGCACCTTTCAGTTCAAATGAATCAGGTCTAATTTCATTTCCTTTAGAGTCATAAACTCGATCCTGTGCAACAACGAATTTATTACTTTTAGGTAATCCAATATCAGCATATTTCATTTCAAAGAGTGCATATAAATCAGTTGTTTTATCTAACTCAACCACTCTTAAATTTAACTTATCTTCAATATCTTTTAATGTTAAATCTTCATCATTCCAACCTGCTTTTTCTATAAGATGATCTTTAAACTCATTAGTATTAAAAGTTGTATCAGTATCTTCAAGTTTAAATACTAATTCACCATTATCTAAATAAGCAATATACTCTACATCTTCACATTCAAACTCAAATGTATCTTGAAATGTAGTGATATCGAATCCTTCTAAAATCCTAGTCGTTGTTTCAAAATCACACTCTTCAAGGTCATATTTATATTTTGAACGTTCCAAAGACACTTGAGATTTTTGTAAATCATCTGTATTTAGATCTATTGTAAAACCATCTTTTCTATTTCTATCTATTTGTTCATGGAATGACCATAAAAAATCTTCGTAAACTTCATCATCATCAAGGTCATAATCAAAACCGTGTTGTTCACAAAAATCATCATTAGTAAAAGTATCACCAACAATTTCTCCACACCATTCTTTGATATATTCTCGTTCAGTAACAAACTCTCCATTTGATTCAAAATACAAACCTGATTCCTTTTCTAATTTACTCATTGTGTTCTCCTTTAGTTAATTGACACCTCACTCATATTTATACACATATATTAAATTTGTAAAAAACATCGTAATAAATTAACAAAAAACAGTTGAAAAGTCAATGTGAATATTATAATGCTTGGTTGTAAGTTATTGAAATGAATGCGATATTATAGTGCTTGAAGTAAAGGTGCATCTTCATTTTATTTTTAATAATTGGAATTTATTAAACCCCAAAAATCTAACTTTTTGAGACAAAAAAAAGAAACCACATAGGCTTCTTTTTAGACGTATTTATTAAATACCAAATTTAACTTTTCTTTTATTAGTAAGCTCTTTTTCTTTTGGAAGATTCTTTTCAAGATAGCTAATCACTTTCTTCTTTTGCTCTGCTGTGAGGTTCATTTCATCACAGATATCTATTATCTTATCTTTGTTTTTATCCAAAAAGACAACAGGAACTTTGTTGTTAAATAGGACTTCTTTTACGTCTTTTTTAGCAACAAGTTCTACTATTTGTTTATTTAAATTATCAGCTACTAGATTATCCAGACCTTTAAATTTTGGATTATCGAGTAGTTCAATTCCATAAGCTTTAGTAAAGTTAAATTTATTGTTTTTTGGCTCTTTTCCATATTGAGCAAATGTACTATTGAAACGTTTAATTTTTTGCTCAAATTCTTTCTGAATCATTTTATTTAATACAGGGTCAGATTTCATATCAGGATAATCGACTGCAATTTTTTCACTGTTTTTGTCGGGTGAAAATAGTAGTTGAACATGTAAGTGTCTTAAATCATCAAAGCTCTGTTTATCACTTTTTGGCGTAATTGTTATCCAAGGTTCTCCCTCTTTTAAGCCTTTTGGTTCTTCCATCGTTCTAACGTCTTCAAGAATCCTTGCTTTTAAAAGTATCGCTGATTGTATAGGTCTTAAATTACTAATAGTTATTTCAGAGTTACCATCACCAAGATCTTTAAAATCAATTAATGCTTCACCTTTTTTATTAAAATAAGTAAGTCCTTTGTCATTGGGAATTGCTGTAATGTCTTTTAATAGCTTATCTATGCTCTTTAAAAAGTAGCTTTCATCTTCAAGTAAATTAACATCAGATAAATCAAGATTTAAAAACACTCTATCTCTGTATTTAATAGTTTTTGGCATTCTTCGTAGTAGGTTTGTTTGATGTTCTAAAATGGCTTGTTCATCTAGGTCAAAGTAGCTATAAAGATGTTTACCTTTTAACGTACTATCTTGAAGTTTTGAAGAGTTGTACTTGTGTGAAGATACGTTGTTTTCATTTGCTCGTTTGTTCAATGAAATCTTGTGATATGACAAATGCTTTTGCTTGTTCATATCAACCATCACGCCTGATTTTCTACATACTTCTGTAAATTGTAAGAATGCTCTTTTTTTCGCTTCGCTATGATCATTTACTGGAAGTTTTTTTAACTCTTTATCTAGTTCTGTTTTGACCATTTCAAGATTTTTAGCTAAAACTATTTCAAGTTCATTTACTTTGAAGGGAAGTCTTTCTTCAAGATTACCAGCTTTAGCAAAAGTCGTTAATTTTCTCGAAAACTTATCATCGTTAAAACTATCTTGTGTTAGTTCAATATCTTTATTAAACGCTTTGATTTTTACTTTATCTGCTGCGGTATAGTAAAGCTCGACACCTTGTTTTTTAAGCTCTGTAATTGTCTCTGAACAGTTATAGCGATTGTCTAATAGAAGTTCTTCAATTGAACCTTTAAGACCCTCTAATTTATCTATAGCTTGTTCATCAGTCGTTCCATCTAGTTTAATTTCTTCAATCAACCCCATTCTTGATTTTAGACCTTCTGATTTGTCATAACCTGCTGCAACTCCTTGCAATAAAATATCAGCGTTTTTCTTTTCAAATTCAATTGCGACTTCTTGAATAACTTTGTGTGGTGAAGGTGGGTTAATGAACTTTTTTGAAACAGGATCATAGCTATGTGTTATTCCGTGGATATGCAAAAAATTATCATGCATATGAAAATTCACCATTATTTCAATATCAGAAGCTTTCGTTTTTGGTGCTTTTATTTTCTGTATTTTTTTAGATTGATTTAAATAATCAGCATATTCTTCTTTCAATTTTTGATGCATATAATCTTTAACTTTGCTCATATCATTGTTGTATTTTTCTTTGAGCTTATATGTCTCTTCAGGGGCATAAGATGCATACATATGATTTAAGAAAAGTCCGTTATCACCTGCTGTTTCATAACACTCACCGATTTCATTAAGGCACTTAAACTTATTACTATTGTTAGTATATTTATTATTAATAAACTGAATTGTTTTTTTAGAATAATCACGTACTACATCTCTTCTTTTTTTGTTATCTAAAGACTTACCCTTTGTTCCTATGTAATCACCTAAATCGGGAAGGTTTGGATCTATCGCCCCAACTAAATCAGAACGTGTGTCAGATAAATTTTCATTGTCTAACTCTGAAATGAAATACATTAGTATTTTTGTTAATGCGCCTTTATTATCTTTCTTGTTATTACTTATTAAATCATTCCAGCTATAAGCAATCCTATCTATGTTAAAAACACTCATTCAATTTCTCCTTTTTATACTAATTTTCTTATCATTTTTTAGAGAAATAACAATATTTTGAAATCAACAAAACCAGTAAACACAACGTTTTTACTTAAAGTAATGACTTTTTAATTTTTACTTTCTTTGATATTTGAATTTTTATGGTTAGATATTTATAACGGAAACGTTAATAAATAGGAGATATGGAAATGGCGCACAATAAAGAACGATTAGAAAAGAAACTAGGTATCAAATTAGCAACGGTAAAAGAACTAAAACTTAATAAAATACCACGTTGTTTTATTAATAATGTTTTCAATAAAGATTGTTTTATAGATGTTAAATATAACTGTTATGAACAGCATCTATTTAATGAAGATGAACTACTTAAACGCTACAAACAAAGGCAAACATCAAATAGAAATGAATATAATAAAATAGCGAAAAGACGTTATGCAGAATATATATTCATAATGGAACAAGGAGCATAAAAATGGGAGCTGAAAAAATAGATATATATAAAGATGCGATAATTTACGAAGGAAAATTGAAGGTAGATTTGATGAAGTTTATTAACTCTGTTTGTAAAGAAAGAGAGCTATCTCAAAAAGAAGTTGGTGAGATTCTTAAAATGAAGCAACCGAGAGTTTCTGATTTACAGAACTTAAATTCAGTTCATTTTTCAATAACGATATTACATAGAATATCTTACGTTCTAGGATATAGAGAAAAGAAATCAGAACGAGGTTTGAATTTAGTAAAAATATAATAGCTGTTGATCGATATATTTAGTTGTTGCGACTAAGTAAGATTGTCCACAACTTTGTAAGTTTTTAGGTCACAATGAGCCACAAAATCTCTTATGAAATATATTTTAATTCAAAAAAATCACCTAATTCACTTTAGCCATTACTCGTTACAATCAGTGTTTTTTGTTGTTAATACGGATTTTTTATATCTGTCATCATCTCGATTATATGAATTAATTTTTTAAGTTGTTGATTTAAAATCTCGTCTTGATATCGTTGTGCTTATTTTTATTGAATTAGTAGATTCTGTCTACCTACCGAAAATGCTGAACAATTCTGTTTATTTATACTGTTATATTTTTATTGAGGCAATATGGGGACTACGAAACTAATAAGTTCTGCGATGGCAAAAAAAGGATTCAATTATGTACGAAACATAATTGAATCCTCGAATAGTATTTTTCATGAAGTTCATCAAGAGAATGACTACGGTAACGATGCCTTTTTAGAACTAGTAGAAAGTGAAGACGTTAAAGGTATTACTTTAGCCATTCAGGTAAAATCTGGCGTATCGTTTTGTACTAATAGTTCTTGTCGTATTCCTGCTTCGAAGCAACATTTCGAATATTGGAAATCGCACTCTTTACCAGTTATTGGCATTGTTTATGATCCTAATGACAATCTTGCATATTGGATAAATATAACCAATTATCTCGATAATAACCCTGAAATAATATCTAATGGTCCGTATACAATAACATTTAAAAAAGCTGACTTTTCACGTTTCACTATGGATAATTTTGAAACAGTATTCAAACCAATACACTTGAAAAAACAAATACAGTTATCAATAGATAAATCTATTATTTACCTCAATTCTAAAAATAACACTGAACATGGTTTGGGCTTACATGTTTTATTGAGCTTGTATTGCAATGAGTCTAGAGCTTGGCAAGCTATCTTCGATATTTTTAAGTGTCGAGATCTAAAAGACCTAGACCCTAGTATTGTCTTTTGCCTAGCACATATTCCAGGTCATCCTGATATTTACTGGGGGAATGGTAAATCAATTTCAACCGAATTAAGAAGTGACTTACGTGCTTATATGTCTAGTTTTTCTGAACACGATATTATTAAGCTACTTTCATTACTTGATGAAGACGAGCTTTCATTTGAGCGAGGTACATTAGGTCAAAGTGCTGAATCAATAATTTCGTTGCTCGATCAAAAAGAAGAAAAGCTTTTATCGGTAGTCAAGAACTCGCAATATCCGATTTATATAAGGGAAGCAAGCGTCACTTTATTTGCATACTATAAACAAGAGTTAGCCGTGGCTGAATTAACTTTAATTGCATCAAAGTATACTGAACTTACTTTGCCATCAGAGCTAGTAACTATTTTAGAACAACAGGGTGGTTTGTATTTTTACTAAAAACTATTAAGGCACTTAAACGGAACAAAAATAGTTGGCTTGGGTTCATGGTGAAAAATATGATCCGCTTTTAGATTATTATTTAGAAAGATTTAATGCTGTGAGTAATGGCAAATATGACTTCTCAATTTACGACTCTGAAAAGTCACTTTTTTTAAAAGTAAAAATGATGTTGTCGCAGTAAGAACCAGCTTTATTAAAGACGAAAAAAAACAACTAAAGCCAAAGAGTTGTTTTTTTTATAACTAACAGATAGTGATAAGCCAAACATATAACTTAACACTATAAGTAGTTAATCATCACAGAAATATAAGTCAAATGAAAACAGCATAAATATTATAATGCTTTCATTAAAGCTATCAAAGAATGCTGTTTTAATGCGATTTCCTTAACTTGTTTTTTTAAAGAAATAATTGCAATCGCTTTGTCTTTTGAAGATTGTTTATCACTCATTTTTATTCTGTTGCATATTTTCACAGAAGCATTTAATTCTGACATATTAGATATAAATTCTTGAATCAGTTTTTTCCTTTCATCACTATAGCCATACAGTCTGATTTGCATACTTTTTAACTTATCAACGAGAAAGTTTAAGCTCGTTTTTTTACGAAAAGAAACCGATGATACTTTCTCAATGCAAGTCTGAATTTCACGTTTAGCTTTCTCTTTTAATTCACTACTTATACTAGAATCAGAGTTAATATTACTTTTAGTTTTTGTGAGTTCTTGCAGTAATGAATTCAAGTTTATCGTTTCTAATTCTTTACTATATTCAACCAGTTCAATCTTAACTTCTTCAGAACATCTTACTTTACGTTGAAGACGATTCCCCCCAGGTTTCTTATCTTCTTTAATTGCTTTATCAACACGTTTTGATAATGACTTTATAAATGGGCTGTTTTTGTCTTGTACAGTGATTTCAGGTGAACTACATTCAAAGTCGAATGTAATTAGTAAATCATCTAACAGCTTTAAATATAATGGTAAAAACTGCGTATCAATCTCTTTTAAACTTTCACCTTTTTTAATCATTTTCTCAACATCAATTAGAGTCTCTATATCGAGTTTTGACGGACTTTTATTCTTAACTTTAAGACTATTGAAATATGTATTACTTAATTCAATCTGGCTATTGTTAGGCTGAAATAGCTTGTATTGGTTTGATACGTTTTGCAATTCTGAACTAAAAATCTCAACCAGTGATTCACCAAAAATCAAAGTAAAGAATCTTAATCTTTCATCTATATTAAATTCAGTTTGGAGATTCTTTAATAAGCGTTCAAAATTATCTCCTGCATAGTATCTAAAAAATATATCATGTTGTTTTTCTAGTTCAGTATTCATGATATTTTCCTTAATCCAACTCTTGATTTACTTTTGTCGGTGTCGCTTTTTTATCAAGATTTTCAATGAAGGTTATAATCGAAATACTATCTGCTGCTCTTCTTCTTTTTCCATGCGTTGCTGACAATAAAAGAAAGCTTTCTTTGGTGTTTAATTTTGTAGATAAAGCTTCAAGGCTATCTCTTTTTAAATCATCTATTGGTGCGTTAAGGTTCTTATTTTTGTTTTCAATTTCTATGGTTTCAAGTGAGATTCTATTTGTACATTCATCATAGAATTGATTGAAAAACACTTCTGAAAGATGTTCAGTATTTTGCTTTTTAAAGATGTTTAATATTTTAAAAAATGAGTTGTAACGTTTCTCCATTACTATTTCTATATCTTCAAAAACTTCTTTTTTAGTCTTTAAATCTGATTGTTCTAATGTGCTTATTTGTGCTGAAAATCTAGCTTTCATTTCTACTAGTTTTTGCTTATCGAGTATCGCTACCGATTTTTTATTTATAGTCTTAAACGTTTTATCAATCCTTGATGTGCTTGGTAATTTGTTATTCATAATTTAGCTCCTTTAAATTTACTTAATGAATATTTTTATCAAAGCATTTTTTTTAGTTAAATCAAGATTACAGTTAATCACTTTAAGTTTTAAAGGCTTCATGAAGAACAATCTAAAAATCTATTTTTTTGGTTGTTTAGTGAAAATACTTTAATACTAAAACATCACTTTCAAGCTTCAAAAAAATCAGAAATCAATCTTAAAAGTCAGTAAAAATAAAATCAGAAATCGAACTAAAAAACGACCAGCGGGAGTAAATCTAATATGAAAGGAAAGCCAAGAACGAAGTGAAAAGCTTTAATTTAATATTAATTTATTCAGGGATAGGACACTAAAAGCAAATATGAAAAGTCGGAACGGCTTTGTAATGTTTTTTTAGGGGACTGTGCCTTAGTCTTGCAATGGAACTACTATCCTTTTGTTGTCAGTTATTTATCTTTATCTTTTGATTAGTTATTAAATCCCTCTTTTTTATTTCGTGTAAATTCAAAATTATTCTTACTCCTTTTACTTTAACTAAAAGCATTTTTTTTCTGGTTAGTTCCTGTGTATTGAAAATCACTTTTTATATGTTCTATTAGATACATAAGGAAGATTTAGAAATAAGGAGATTAAAATGAAGTATTTATTAAGTGGGGTATTGTTACTTTTTTCATTCGCAACTTTCGCTGTTGATGATTTAGGAGAGATTAAGAATTGTTATCCTGCAAATCAATTTGGAGCTAAATATAATAATTGGTCTGATGCAGATTTAAACAACAATGTAAATTTAGAAGCTTGTAGTAAGTTTCTTAAGCCCGAAGATGAAAGACTTGAAACAAACTCGTTTTATGCAACAAAAGATGATTATAGAAATCAACGTAAACGATTAGAAGAGCTTGGTAATGATGTAGATAATACGATTGAGTACGCTGAAGAAGAGAACTATTTTTCTTACTTCTTTTTAACATTAGCTTTTATAAATGGAATTCCAGCAACAGCATTTATCATTGTTAATATAATTGCTACAACGAAATCAAAAAAGGTTTCAGAAGGTGTTACGGGTATTTTACGAGAACTATTAACATCTCTCGCTATTATAAACTTATCAACTATCTTGTTGTTTATAACAATTGAAACAACCGCTTCTTGGAATTTCACAACTCACAAGGGCGCACCCATAGAAGATATTAAAAAGTTTATCAACTTTGACTTCTCTGAACTATCTCAAACTTTTGAAGATTCTAATTCACATTTAGCATACTCAATGATCTACGCTGGCATAATAGATGCTTCAACAAGTCTATATGAATTGAAGTCTAATCGTGGTTCAGACGTTGAAATAGATGCAACACTTTTTGGTGATAAGAGTGATGACAATAACCCTACTATTCCTGTTTATACTGATTATGAAAATGAATGTCAGAAAATGTCTTCGTATGCAGAAGTATCAAGTAATTCAGATTTAAGTATCGCAAACTTTAGTTTTAGTAGAATCACCACAGAAGCAAAACTTCGTTCTGGTGGAGATACGAATAACTACGATTGTACGGATCATTTTGGTGATGAAGGTGACACAGTAACAGTTCAATCGAGAACTCCTGAAATCAACAAGAACTGGTTAAGCAACACATTGAGTCCTGATCTGGGGCAAGACCTAAACGTTACACAAGGTTTCAGTGCAATGTTTAATACTGCGGCTGGTGTGGTTGGTGAAGAAACTGAAAAAATAACAAATACGGCTTCTCAAAATACTGAATCAATAATAAACGAATTGCACTTTGCAGAAATGGCGGTGAAGCAATCTAAAAAAGATCAAATAGAAGTTGATACTAAAACAACTCCTGCATTTAAAGGGTTGGTAAAACTCATTGAAAGTAACATGGGTGATAATTTTGATTATAAAGCAATAAAAGGTGTGAGTAGAATTGCTTACATGGGTAAAGAGATATCTAAATTGCAGCAATATAAATTTGCAAGAATCTACGGAAGAGAATTTGATGAAAGTGAATTTTCATCTGATGTTTATAAAAACGGATATTTCTACTTATCGCAATATATTCGCAAAACTTCTTTACTGGCTCTTGAGATAGCTTGTATTAATAATAATGATGAAGCAGAGAAGTTTTTAAAGCGTGATAAATTCGCTGTTAAATTTAACGGTCAAGACAAAACATCATTAGCTAAACACTCTCTTCGTTTTACTGATGTTTCAACGCTCAACTGTTTTAAATATGAAAAGAATATTTTAATCGCTGGCGCAGATAAAGAAGATCTTTTTGAACTTGAAGAGGAAGTTGAAAACAGAACGTTAGCAATCGTGACTTGGCTTAAAGCTATGGACATTGCAGCAATGAATCTAATCTTATCAAATCAGCAAATGAATTATGACTTGATTGTAGACACACTTAATTCGTTAGACACAACTCTATCTAGTTCTGTGAATGCTCATTCAATGTTGGCTGATGAAAAACAGAAGATACTTAAAGCTTTTTCAATTGCTGATGATTCTTATAGAGTTAAACAATATCAAACATATAACACTGATGTTCCAAGTTTATATTTTAACTTTGAAAAACATAAAGAAAATGCTCATTTGTTAACAGCAGAGAAGCAAGAAAAACTTGCAGTTAGCAAAGGTTTGCCATATTACAATTTACAATGGTATTTCAATATTCTTGATAAGAACAACATCACAGAAAAGAATAGAAAAGTAACAGAAGCAAAAGGTAATTTAGAAGCGATTCTAGCTTTATATTGTCCAATAACAAAAAAAGATGGTGGTTGTTTAACTCCGTTGGCACAATTAAACAAAATCTCTTTTGATAAAGTGTTTCTATTTACAGGGACTATGATTGCCTATAAAGGGATAATTGATTTAGGCGAAACAGCTTGTTCTAATAATATTTCAAGCGGTGGTTCAAGTGCTGTATTTGGTGCGGTTGTAAAAGGTGCAGGCGGTGCGTTCATTTGTGGCGTAACAAGTGTACTTGATGGTTTTAATGAGTTATTTCTTTCACCAGCAATTGATGCAGGTGTTGGGGCTAGTATTGCAACGTTTGCTGCTACATTGTCTCCAGTTATTATTGATGCCTTGAGCCCTTTTTATATCTTATTATGTGTTTTTGTTAGTGTTGTTGTGTATTGCTTGGTAAGAGCTTACGAAATGACTGCTAACACATGGAGATATGTTGCTTCTTTTAAAGATGGAACTATAGAGGAAGGTATTGAAGATTTTGACCAGCTAAATGATTTCAAAAATTCAGACAAAATTCTTAAAGCAATTGCTTATTCAACAATTGCTCCTATTGTTTTAGTTAACATTTGGTTATTTTTATATTTAAATCCGATTATTGGTGGGTTCTTGTTTGATATGGGGCTTGTAACTGTTCCAACAAGCGCTGGTTCAGCTCTGTTCTCTTGGATTCTACAAACAATTATTTTCGTTGTTGCTACATTTGTACTTATTAAAATAATTCTATTCTTATACAACAAAGGTAAAGAGATATTAAATATTCAATCTAGCGGTTCTCAAAGTAGTAATGTTTTAGAAACAGCAGCAATTACAGCAGTAACGATGAAAGCAATAGATGTTTCAACAACTAATGTTCACAAAGCAGGTAAATTTAAAGAGAAAGCTAAACAAGCTGCAAAATATAGAAAAGAAGAACGTTTAAAAGAATCTTCTAATCCTATTCCAAAAAAATCATTTAACTTGGATAAAGCAGTAGATAAAAAGGACGAAAACATAGAGTAAAATTTCGTTTCTAAAAATAATTAAAAGACTGAATTATCAGTCTTTTTTTTGTTTTAAATATGCTCTGTGTTGAGTTATACGAAAATTATGATAAATCTGAATTATTAAAAAGGATTTATTATGAAAAAATTACTAACACTTATATTTATTATTTTCAGCTTTTATGCATATTCAAATGCACCTGCCGAAGATCTGAAAATTGGTGATTGTGTTGTAACTGACTATAAAGATTTAGATTTAACAACTAAAGAAACTAAAGCCTGTATTGCTGAATTAACTGAAAAAGGGACTAAACAGCAACAAAAAAACAATAGTATTGCCGTTGGCATACCAAGTGCAGCAAAATCGTTTCTCTCAAGTAGTAATACTCTAATCAACGTAATGATTCTTCTATCTATCATTTATGCGATTCATAGAATGATGGATTACAACTCTACGAGTAATAAAGGTAAATTTAAAGAGTTCTTTGTTAAAAACACAATGAAAATTGCTGTAATTAGCTTTATCGCAATTATTATCGGTAATGATGAGCTTTCAGAATATGCCGTAACAAAATCGTTAGACTATCTGAATACAACGATGCTCACTCAATTTGATACAACTAACCGAATCAACTCACAATCTAAATCTATAAATAATATTGCTCTTCAAGAAAGTAACTCTAAATTCTCAAACAAAATATCTAAAATATCTGAATCTGTTTATTTCTCCGAGTTCTGTGCAATGTCTTACAAACAAGAGCTTATATCAAAGTACAACAAAAGCGATTTAGACGTAATTACTGATGATCCTGAATTAGATTGTATAGAAGAAACTTATTCTAAAGTATTGCCTAAATCTTTATTTGATAGAGCCAATATGCAACCTTTAGCTTTTGCTGTTAATTATTGCTCAAATAAAAATGATTCTAAAAAAGTGAACTGCGGAAAGGTCAATTTTAAGGTTGAAAATAAAAAAGTATCTAACATCATTGATGAATACTCTATTAAGCTAACAGCGCTTGCTAGTGAGTACAGAGCTATCATGTGTAGTCAGTCCAAGAAAATTGATGAAGAAAAGTTTGAGGTTTATTGTCGAAACTATTCTGATGGTGCTTTTAGTGAAAGTTCTAGTGATGTTACACGTTCAATTTACGAGTCAAAACTTCGTGAAACGGTTACTAAATTTCAATCTGATTTATCATTAGAGATTATTGAATCAGCGAGAAATGAATTAAAAAAAGAAAAAGAAGACAGCAAAGATAATGATAATTTGATGTTGAATACTGCTGATCAAGTTAAAAAGTTTATGTCAGTTAATTATGATAGTGCAGGTTACTCTTCAAAAATTGATGCAGCATTAAGAAATATATCGTTTATAAAACCTTCTAAAGAAAATCTCAATGTCGGCTCTATATCTAGACAAAAGATTAACTCTAACAAAATTAATAGTAGTGCTGATTTCTATGCGTATTTAGCTGAAAATTCAAAGTTATTCTTTGAAATTAACAATTCAATTTTAGCAGATACTTTTCAAGATTACTCTTGGTTAAAAGATCCTAGAACGCTGGTCGGTTATTACTCTGATGCAACAAAAAAGGAAGATTTTAAAGTAGATGTAAACACTTTTAGAGCCGTAGATAGAAATAGAGTTTCTTTATTTATGCTCGGCAGTGGAGCAAAAATTGCTGGTACTTATGGCGAATACAGAGCCAAAGGCAAAGATGCAGGTATTTATTCTCTTTTAAATAAATATGGAACTGTAGCAATTGCTCTTTCTTTTTATCCTGAAATTTCAAGCAATATAGTCATAGCTTACATGGTTGTAATCTATCTCAAGCTTATTATAACTTCTGCTATCGTTATCGTTTTTCAAATCATTTTTACTGCATTTGTTAGTAAAGATGTTGAATCTTTATTTAATGAAATGATAAACATTTGTTTAGCCATAGCATTAATTCCATTTTCTCTTGTTTGTGCAATGTTAGCCAGTTCGGGAATTGTAGTCGTGGGGATTAACGTTCTTGAGTCTGTCGGTATTACTAAAGATGTAAGCTATATAACTTTATTTATTAATTTAACTGCGGTTATGGGCTTAATAATAATCTCTGGGTACACGTTCTACAAAATGTTTTTTGAAACACACAATTTTGCAGAAGGTTTGTTAAATACGAATTCAGATAAAATTAAAGATCAATCAAATAATGTAAAAGAAGTAATAAACAAAGCAAAACCAAATAAAACTTAATAAAAAGGAATCTATTATGAAAAAAATTATCGCTTTAACAGTATCTCTACTACTTACAAACATAGCTCTAGCTGATGTTAGTGATTTAGATTTAACTAAATATGAAGACCACTGCGTAAATAAATACAAGAAGTATCATGACAAGTACGGTAGTAATGAAATTAACGGTACATACTTAAAATATGAAGGTGAGAATAAACCTAAATTCGATAGTCTGTATTTTAAACCTGACGTTAATTTTTCTGTTTTTCTTAATGAGAAAGAGGTTAGGGTTTTTGATTTAACTGAAAAAGATGGTGTTTATACTTTTTACAATAAATCAAAAGTTAAAAAAGGTAGTAAAAAAGGATCGAGAACTGGTATTGAGTTTAAGTTAACTAAAATATCAGATATAGAATATGAGTTAAGAATGAATAAATCGAATAGAAAAGAATATATTGATGGTGGTACTTACAAAAGTTTCTTTGAAAAAGGAAAATCTTTAGATAATAAAGGTAACTTGATAGTGAAATATATTACAGACGAAAAAAGATCAGAAGAAATGTATAAGAGTAAATCAATGTTTCCTGATAGGTGTTTGAAATAAGTTTTTGAAAGACTACTTTTTTGTAGTCTTTTTTATGAAGTTATTTTATCAATTGTTACTTTTAAAATAAATGCTGTTGCTACAAGTAATCCAAGACCTGCAATAATATCTACTCTACCTGCTTCTATAAGAAGGTATGCTGCTGCTGACAATGTAATTAGTGCTTTTGTTGCTTTCATGTTGTTTTCCTTAAATTATTTTAATATTACTTTAGATATATTATACCACAATCATTGAAAATGTAAAGAAAAATGTATTATTCGCTTGACTTTTTCGTAAAATGCTGAGTGAGGCATAGAAACAAGTTAACTAAAAATACTTTAGTATTGAATGCAATGTTTAAATTGTGAATATATAAAGGACTATTAGTTTAAGAGACAAACAGAAAGTAATTATTTATCAAAATAAGATTCAGGGTAATCTACATAATCATATAAGCCCACGTTGCTTAATTCAGTCTTTAAATTGTCTTCAACGCTCATTTCATTAAACTCTGATATTAGTTTTGCAAAAGCCCCTTTTTTCATAAATGTTTCTTTATTTGCTAAAATCTCTTTTGGTGTAAATGTTTTGATTTTATCTTTAATCTCAACAACTGCTTTAGCTATTTTCTTTATTACATATTTAGACCAGACTATGAATTTTCCATCTGCAACCTTTATTGTTACCTCTTTATTAAACTCTAATATCTTTTCTTTATCTTTATCATGCACTTCATTTTCTTCTTCAGATCTAGTTTTTCTTAACGCTTTATCTTCTGCACTTTCACGAAATACTTTTTTAGATAAAAGTTTAAATGCATTGTTGAAGAGTTGATTACAATTCTTCTTTATCCCTAAAATTTCAGATAAATACTCTGTTTTAAGATATTTCTCTTGATCAAGATTAGACATTGATTGTGTAAGTAGATAAATCGAAGCTCCTGTTTTATTGCTTTTAACGTCTTTAAAGTCGCTTATTTGTATAATAGTCAGACATTTTTCATCTAAATTTAAGTAACTTAAGAACTCTTCACTGAACATATAACTTAATGTATTAGTTTTATTATTATAAGAAATCTTTTCAAATATTGAGAATGTAAAAGTCCCAACTAATTTTTTTAATTTTTTATCATCGTACTTCTCAACAGTAATTTCTTTATCTGCTGATAGTTTCGCAGCAAACTCTTCTAACGCATTGCATATTTCTTTATTAGTGTGATTCGCCTTAACTTTGCAAGCTTTTACAATACTTGAACCTGCTTCACATTTAACGTCTATAAGCTCTTTAGATTGATGATTAAGAGCTAAATGGTGATGTTTTTGAAGTAAGTGACTGAATATAAATAGGTCATGCTTAATGTTACCTTGAACGTTATTGAAGTTTATTTTTTCTTTACGAATTGGACAATGAACAACTTCTTTTTGTGTAGATTCATTTCTGAAAAAAGCACTTTGAATTTGAAAAGTTGGTATTGTAAGAGTTTGATTTGACAAACCTTCGTAATTATTTATTTGAGTGTATTTTTTGAACATTATTATATTTCCTTTCAGTTATTTTATAGAAAAGAAATGAATGTATTTTTGCGGATTATCTATGTTTGATTAGAAATTTGGCTTTTCTCTTCTGTGTAATATTGTTGTATAACAAATCTATAAAAGATCAATAGCACTACAGAATTATTTATATGCTTCGCAAGAAAATCAAAGATTTTCACTTCTGATAAAGCCCTTCGGATTGTTATAACCTATTAGTATTATCAGCACCTAGAGCCAGTTTTTAATCAGAGCAGCTTGCGGAGCAAGTATTAAAAAATCTTTTGAGTGATCACCTAAATTACTTGAAAAATTATTTGGTTTTTTCACATGTTGTTTTAGAACAACCATATCTGTTCTCTAATCTATCTATTAAATCTATCTAAAGAGATATATCTATATATTCTGAATTATCAGGAGAATACAAACTGAACTGTGTAATTGTTAGGAGGGTATAGTTAAAACTGTGTAATTTTCAGGAGGTGGGGGTGAAATTGTTAGGAGATTGGGATTATTTAGGCTTGTCTTTATCCCTTAAAACAAGTGTTTTGCCCTGAATTTTAAAAATCATCTTATTTATTAAACTTTAGATCAGGTATTTATTGTGTTTAATCATTTCACAAATTTACCTAGTTTAGTAATATGTAGCTGTTGAACAAAAGGAATTGTGTCAACAAAACAAGTTAAAAGTAATAATTTACAATTTCAGCAAGTAAATGAAAATCATTTTAGCATGTCGGTGAAGCAGCCGATAGCCCAAATTCTCAACCGGGCTCCAATTATGAAAAAGAAAAAAAATGATAACTTCTCACTAACTCATGAAATACTTTTCAAACAGTTCGGAAACGTGCTTATACCTGTGGAAGAACTTGCAGAATCGTATTTAAATCTTGCACGAAGAACAGCTTTAAACATGGCTAAAACGCATTCTTTGCCATTTCCTTGTTTTAGGTTAGGAAACTCTAATAAGTCTCCAATGGTCGTACATTTGAGTGATTTTAGTGATTATATCGACAATAAGAATGCCGAGGAAAGAAGGGTATGGACAGCTTTCCAAATCGGTTAATTCTTTTGTATAAATTAAAGGTAACTCTTGTTTTTCAGGGGTTGCCTTTTTCTTAAATTCTCCCCCCAAATGACCCTTTACCTTGAAGTTGACCCCACACATAACCCCACAAACAAAAACTTAAAGAATGCTACAGTAAAACTTATATTTAACAAGGGTTTGTGTGTGTTTCTTGTTTGTTGTGTGTCCCATCGAGCATGGGCGCAACGGAAAGACGGTGATCTATAGTATTCGTTGAGTATAGCGGTTTTACTGGGATAGACATTCTATAACCTTGAAAAAAGTACTGTATTAATTACCATGAGTTTCTTTTAATTGCCGTGAGTTTCCATGTATAGTACACCATATGTACACCATAAATGAGTAGGATTTCAAATGGCTTCATTCACAATTACCAAAAGACCAAAAGCAAATGGTGACTTTAGTTATCGCTGTGCAATTGTGGTTAAAAAAAACAACCAGATTATACACCGAGAATCTAAAACATTCCGTAAAAAAGAACTGGCTAGAACTTTTGGTAAAAAAAGAGTGTTGGAAATTGAAAGTGATGAATTAGGAATTAAGAAAACAGTTCCTTTAAGTTCGTTATTAGATTTGTACATTGAAGATAAACATCTATGGGATAACACTGGCAGAACTAAGCGCTATGTTATCCAGATGCTAAGAGACTGCGAAATAGCTAAAATACAAAGCAATAAGCTTAAAACTAGTGACTTAATAGAGCATTGTAAGATTAGACAAACGGCAGGAGCAAAACCATCTACCGTTTATCATGACGTTTCATATTTGAGAGCTGTTATGAAAAAAGCTCATCCTGTTTTTGATATTGAAGCTAACACCATGATATTTGATGAAGCGTTACCAACGTTAATTGATATGGGGTTGATAGGTAAAAGTGACAGAAGAACTAGGCGCCCTACTCAAGTCGAATTAGAAAAATTAAGAAAAGGCTTAGAGATAAGACAAAACCAAAAACCTAATGGCAATGTAAGAATACCTTTCTTGGATATATTAGAATTTAGCATTTTAACTTGTATGCGAATTGGTGAAGTATGTAAATTGAGATGGGAAGACTTAAATCGAGAGAATAAAACCATCCTCGTACGAGATAGAAAAGATCCTCGTAAAAAAGAAGGTAATCATATGATCGCGCTTTTACTGGGTGAGTCATTCAATATTGCAGTTAAACAACCTAGTGATAAAGAATTAATTTTCCCTTATAACCCAAGAAGCGTTACAGCCGGATTTCAACGTGTACGTAATGATTTAGGTATTAATGATTTACGCTACCATGACTTGAGACGCGAAGGTGCAAGCCGATTATTTGAACAAGGTTATTCAATAGAAGAAGTCGCGCAAGTTACAGGTCATAGAAACTTAAATATTTTATGGCAAGTTTATACACAACTATTTCCACATAAGTTACATGATAAATTTAATCAAGAAAGCCCCTAATAAAGCCATAAAATTATGCATGTAACAAAGTAAAATAAAACTACGGCTTGTGCCACATTACGGTCATTAGAACTAACTGGTTAGAATTGAATTAGGATTAGATTTTGTATCGTTAACGCCCCAATAAGAGGCTGATAAATGCTTGGCTAAACTGTATGGCGAAGCGGAACTGAGCCAAGCTTTATCAGTCCTTTTGCTTAATTGGCTTGTTATATTTTTTCCAATACAACTCTAGTGAAAGGTGTATCAAAATAATATTGGCAAACAAACCAAACAAAGGAAAATAAAACAATATCACTATTATTCCAATTGCCAGAATAATCAAAAAATTAATGCTGATTCGCTCAATGGTTACTTTTGATTTACGAGTAATGAATAAACCTAACAGTAAAGCGCAAATTGAATATAAAAACGCAATAAAGGTCGAATAAAAGACCATGATTATAAAGCGGTTAAAGCAGCCTTTGTTTCCACAGTTTTCTAAAATAAATGAATTTATAGCACCAATAGCTAACAGCAGTACAATCAAGATTGCGAAAAAAGTTATAGATATTGATAAAAGTTTACGCAATTTCAACTCGCTACTCCTTGCGAAAATATAACGCTCTGTTAAGGGGTAAAATTCAGTTGGCTAAAATGTGTAACGAAGCGGAATCTAGCCAACTGCTTTAAGTCCGTTCTTTAACGCCTTATAGGCATTACCAACCTTGAGGTGGTGTTTAATATTTTCAGCAATTGAAAAACCACTCTCACGAATGCCTCTCGTTAATTCTCTTGATTTTTGAGGATCTACAACTTTATCAGAACTATCCATATTAGATTTAAGATCTAGAGCTTGATTAAAAAGATCTTCCATTTCTTTGTAAATATTCGTATGAAATAGGCACATGATCTGAACATCCTAATTATGGTCTTGTTCAGACTAAAAGGACTATAATGCGCACTTAGTGTCCATAAAATAATTATCTGAACAAAGTATATTTAAAACAACGTGCCTTTTGGATTAGGTGAATGGAAGCCTGGAAGAGAATTATATTCTAGTGATTCACTCCAAATTGTCATTAGTTGATTGAACTCTTTAAGTTCACTGGTGGAGACAACATCATTCATTGCTTTTTCTGACAGCGCATTTAAACGGTAGAATTCTTCTGACTGCATAACGGTCTTCCTTGATAGATATAAATATCAATATATAAGTTATGTTAGGTTAATACAAATTTTAATAAAATAAACCTTAAAAACTTTTTAAAAAAGACAGCTCGCTACACCTCTTTATATATAACGCACACAGCGGAGCATAGAAAAACTTTACCCCCGTATTACTAAACGGGGGTCGCTTCGCGCAAAACAAATAAAACAAGTTCAAAAGCAGTTCCAAAGAGCTTCATTCGCCATTTCGTCAATAAAAATGACGGTTTCTAAGAACATTTTTTATTCACGGATAAATCCTAAAAAAATAACCTCAGACACTCCGCAATTTGTTCTTTGACTAAATTGCTCAATCACTCTATTTGATTAGCATCAAATTAAGCGCGCCCCCCTATGTTTCTACGAAACGGGTACACATTAAATTGACACTAAACAAGGAACTCAGAGTATGAATAATATTGAAATTGAAATCGCTGAAGGTTTAAAAGAGATTGAAAAGCTAAAAAAAGATACACGTGCAATTGTCGCAAAGGCAAAGGAGATGAATGACGCTGATGATATTCATAGGGAATGTAAGCACGGTGTAATGGCACTGGATTATTGCGAAGAGTCCGAAGCAAACAAAATATATCAAGGTGACACAACGAACGAACAAATGTTTAATTTAAGCCTGAGAGCTACTGAGAAATTGAGTCGCTTAAACCTTAATAATATCGATATTAATTTAGACACAAGATTTAGGAAAGACGGTTTAAGGTTTTCAATAACAATATCAAAACAAAAAGAAACTGGAAACTTTACTTTTTGGTTTTATCTTTTTTGGACGTTTGAAAAAAACTTTGAAAATTTAGCAAAAGTACTAAATACAATTGAAAAGAATAATTATCAATTATTGACAGAGTTGAAAGAGGAACTTGACCTATGAATAAGCTTATTGATGCACCTGTCACCAGTGACGAGGTCTAAAAATGACTTCTCGCAATACAATCTATGAACAAAATATGCGCGATAAAGGATTAAAAAAAGTAACACTTTGGATACCTGACCATTGCGCTGATGACCTAAAACTTATGGCAAGTATTTGCTGTGATAATCAAGATTTAATACCGTCAACGGTAAGAAGCTTAACCACAGGAAGAATGAAGGAATCAACTCATGAATATATTAATAACGGCAAGCCTACAGATAACACTTTTTGCTCTAGGAATGTTTTGTGGTGCTTTAATGGCTGATATTGAATGGTATGACACACTAACAAATGATTTTGCTAAATGTTCAATGCTTGATACTCAAGAATTATGCGATGTAAAAATCAAATTCAATAAAGCTATCAAGGAATTTAACAATGCTAATTAAAATTAATGAATCAGACTCCGAGTTCGTAGCGTTCGTTGAAGAACTAAAGCTACATTACAATGAAGCAACGGCAGCTGGAGCCGTTATGAAAGCAATTCTTAATCATGTTTCAGTTATTAAAAATTTAAGAAAAACTAAATACAAGCTTGATCGCTTAGAAGACAACTTAGTTGAAATCAAAGATATTAGGCGACAACAAAAAAGCTTAGCGCAAGCTTTGAGTATTATGATTGATTAATTTAGTACCAAAATTTTTAACTGAAGTGATTGGCCAATCACCTGAAGAAAATAAAATAGTACCAAAACCTCTTCCTGGTACTTTAACCAGGACAACTTTTGGGTACTAAATAAAATCAATATTTGTAAAAACTCATAAATGTAGACTATATTCGTAATATACCGATTAAGGATGATTGAACTATGAAAAAATTACCCCCGCATATGCTCGTTAAAACTTGGTTACAAGTTCTCAAATCTAACGAAGAAGGTCTGGAGCGACAAAAAATCAGAATAAATGAATCAATCGAAACAATTTTAGGTTCAATAGAATTAGCTAGTTTATACGTTGAACAAATGACCGAAGATGATATTGAAATCTGTTTTGTATAATCATGTTCTAATGATTTAGTAGAAAAATTCGCGACTTGTAAGCAGAAATATGAGCAAGTTGCGCACTATTAAATTGTTATATTTTTCTCTAGGTAAGGGTGCATATTATGAGTAAAGCGGTCAGAGCATCAAACACGCCATATGCTATAGATGTAGAAGCTGGAAAAAGTTACTTTTGGTGTGCTTGTGGTAAAAGTAAGAAGCAGCCGTTTTGCGATGGCTCCCATAATAACAATACAGATTTTACTCCAGTGATTTATAAAGCTACAGAGTCTAAAAGAGTATTCTTTTGTGGCTGCAAGACAACATCAAGGCAACCAATTTGCGATGGTAGTCACAATAAAAAATAACAAGCCAATTAAAAACGGGACTGCAAATAGTTTGCTCGGTTCCGCTCAACTACACATTTTAGCAAACTATTAATCAGCCCATTATTAGGTCTATAAGTAAGGAGAGTCTGTGAATTCTGCAGAATTAATCAGAGCCTTATCCAAAAATGGAGCAGAGGATCTTTCATCTTCATTGCAGTGGATAAAACCTATCCCAGAGGATGTTACTGCTTTAATAGAAAAAATAGATATGGCATTAAAGATAGTTAAATTTTCTCAGTCTAGGTGTGCAGAAAAAGCAGGAGTAAAGACCTCAAATGACCATCTAGCTGCATTAACACGTTTAAAGTCTGAAATTGAAAGTATCCTAAATAAAAACTAAGGTATTTAAATTTACTTATAAGCAAATTAACAGGATAAAATATAAGCTACCACAACTATCTGTAAATAGTACCAAAAACAACTTACCGGTTTCTCCTGGCTAACTACATTTGGTACTAAAACAGCAAAAGTACGTAATAATGGTTACGTACTTTAAACATCAAATTTGGGAGAATGCCTGAACCCATCCTAACCACTACCCAAAAAACAGTACGCTATTCGTCCTCTTCGTCGTTGCTCAGGCTTCGCCCTCCTTATCGTTCTCATACGCTATTTATAAAGATAAAGTTGAATCAACATAATCAGATTGTTGTCTTTGAGGTTTTCTATTACTTTTGGTGAGCAGCGAACAAGCCTAGATGATTCGCCATTAACAAGTTTTACAGTGCAGTCATTGATATATTCAACCGAAATATCAGTGAATTATACGGAATTTAAAGATGATAAACAAAAGATATAATAATAAACGACTGAGCAGCTAGCACCTTTAAATGCCTGCCCTAACAGACTAAATATACCTATTAAGTAAAATTCAAATCAAATAACTGGACGCAGGTTGCTATAACTTTATCAGTATAAACAAGATAGGTTGTAGAGTTAGCTGCATGAGGTTATTATGTGTTCATATTTTACTCTATTGTTATTAATTATGTGTCTTATTAGCTGCTGCTGTAACCGCTGCCCTCCCGCTAAATAATACTTCGTTTCATTTAATGAAGCAGATCGATTTTACACATCTTATTATTAAAGGTGCCTATGGTGGCACCCGCAAATCAATGGAGTTCTTATGACTTTCGAATCATTAGCGGTATTCGCTAGTATTGTATTTTTAATTGCTGTTATACCGGGTCCTAATGTATTACTAGTATTATTTACTGCACTAGCAAATAATCGCATTATGGCTTTGGCTAATATTGCAGGGGTTGCACTGGGCTTTATAGTTCACGCTTTTATCTCTGCATTTGGCTTAAGCTTACTTATTGCACAATCAGAAATAGCATTCACTGTATTAAAGTGGATAGGTATTTTATATTTACTATGGTTAGGTTTAAATCATATAAAATCAGGGGTGGACTTAAAGTCACTTAATTTACCTAAAAGTAATCAAGTAAATAGTTTACCCCGTAATTTTACCAAAGGTTTACTAACAAATTTACTTAACCCTAAGATTGTATTGTTTTATTTGTCAATTTTTCCTCAATTTGTTAGCCAAGAAGCAGTCCTTACTGAGAGCCTTCTGCTTGGTATGACGCAAGCTATTGTTGTTTCTTTATGGTTTCTAGTAGTTATCGTACTTGCAGAAAGTTTTAAAAACTTTTTTATAAACACAAAAAATACACGTTGGTTGAATTTTCTCTCAGGAGGTGTTTTTATGGTGTTTAGTGTCAAGCTAGCCACAACTGAGCTTTAATTACATCAATAAGGTTTGTTTTTTCTTTCAGCCCTTATTGAAATAATTAATTAAGAAGCAAAAAAAAACAACTAAAATATTAGTAAACGTCAATGGCATCAATGCACTACTATTACACCACTGGTTCGAGCTTTTGAGGGTTACCCTGTGTAACTTTTCGCAAAAACACTTCAACAAGTATGAATGCAAACGGAACCACTGATGCCACAAACAATATTAGCAACTTAAAAACAGACCATCCTTTTTTCTCTGACACTATTAAAGATAAAATAAGGTAAATAATAAATAAAACGCCATGCATCATACCTAAAGCAGTAACCCACTCTCTATCAATAAAACCTAACGTAACACTCAAAATAACCAAATACGATAAACCTTCCAAAACACTAATCGTGCGAAACGCTGTTATCATTTTAATACCTTTATTATCAACTGCTGAGAATACGTGCTTTATAACAAAATTTACCTCACAATTATACCAAGTCCATTAAGTTATTTCCCACTCAGCGAGAATTAAAAGGCTTAGAGGCAAGGCATTGATTGAAGAGAATGGTTATTCCCTTGTCCAAATCAATAACGCAGCATGTAAGCCTTTACCTTTTATTAGGTACTCGCCCTTGGGAGCTTGTCAGAAAAGCAATAACTGCACAATTTTTTTCGATATAGAATGACTATACCAGCATAAATTTTATTTGTTATAACTTCTCTGACATGGCTCTGAGGTGGGAGTAAATTTAATGGAATTGGTATTATATCTCACAATTAAAAGATATTGAAAACAAGCATTGAACAGTCAATCAAAATCACTACAGGTTGAATTAATACCAGAATATCTTCGAGTTCAAATTTAACTTTAATTAAATGATACTTGTATATATTGGTTAACTTTTGCGTTGCTTAAGCGTTTATGCGATATTTTATCCACAATTTCAAGCGCTTGATAAACCTTACTTATCCCGATTTTATCATCAAGAGGAATAATTTCAAAAGAGTCTGCATTTATTGTTTCTCTAAGGGAAGATATAGTAGCGGCGAGTGACTCTTTAAAGTCAGCTGAATTTTTGGCCGTATCAACATCTGACAAAATTTTATTGGCTGTTGTTAGCGCTTCTTTCAAAGCCAATATGCTCTCACTCTCTTTTTCAGTATCACTTTCATCAACATCCGTTGCATCTAAGCGTTCGACCAAGTTACCAGCAAAACTTGCCAGCGTTTGACTAGACATTTCCTCGTTAAGCTGGGTGTCGTTAGCGGCAGGCTCCGTATTAGTTAAGTGCGCGTATTCTTGTTTAGAAATTAAGCCTAATTGGTAGGCACTCTCTTTCAGTGCATTTACATCATTAAAACTTATAGCGCCATTGCTGAAAAACTCGGTACTCAGCGCATGTATTTTTGTAGCCCTACTACTTAGGTACAAGTTTTCATTAGCGTTTGAAGTAGATTCGCTTGTTGTGACAGTCGATTTTTTATATGCGTCGATAATTCCATCAATTTCAGATGATGAAGATGATGAAGATGATGAAGATGATGAAGATGAATTGAGATTATAATTAGCATTGTAAGAATTAATGTTATTTATCATAAAAGTACTTAGTAAAAAATTGACACATTGAAAACATGAGCAATTATTAGGCCGTAATAGTTAAATAAATAAAACAATTTGACACTAAAACACACTAATTAAAACAAAGTTAATTTGAGAGGGGTTACCCTCTCTCAAAACGTAAATAAAGTAGGGAATAAACTCCCCTTAACGAACTAAGTTCAATAATTTATCGGTACTATCCACATTAGCATAACCAAAACTTAATGCAGCCATAAACGCATGATGAACATGATGTGCGGGTACTGTTACCCCATTAAATTCAATATCTAATGTCGCACAAGCATCATGAGCAACATGACATTCATACCCAAAATCAACAGCAGCACGAGTAACTGCATCAATACAAATATGACTCATTGCACCAACAATAATCAATTTATCTACATTTAATTCATTAAGAACTTCTTGTAACTCTGTATCTCTAAAGCTATTAATTTGATGCTTCAAGATAACTTGCTCTCCTTCAAGTGGCGCTACGCTGTTGTGAATTTTTGCACCTGTAGATTTGGGTAGGAAAAACGGTGCTTCATCCGAAGGAAACTCGTGGCGAACATGAATAATTGGCAGCCCTTGCTTTCGAAATTCAGTCAATAAAGTTGCTGCATTCGATGCGGCTAGTTCTGTGCCTGATAATACCCATTTGGCACCTGTAAATGTTGAGTAGTAGTCATTTTGAAAATCAATTAATAATAAAGCTATATTAGACATAATAATCTCTCTTGTGTTGTTTCAATGTTTTGATGACGCTATTATGCAAAATATTAATCAATCACACCTATGGCGTAATTGCCATAAATCAGTTCAAAAATGACAAAAATTATTAGTGTAGTAATTATCGATTATCCTAATGCACTACAGAGTGCTGTTCATGGATTAAAAGAACTACTTTTAATCTCTAATCAGATAATTATTGATAACCAGCTTGATATGAAATTTAACGTTAGGGTTGTTCAACCTAATAGAGAATTAGTGAGTATTAGTCAAAGTGATATTGTTATTCTTCCTCCCAGCTTAGGTGGTAGTTATCACAATGCCCCCACAGCAGAACTATTAATATTTCTTAAAAAAGTCCATCAAATGGGCGCGATATTATGCTCCGCCTGTGCTGGTTCATTTATACTTGCCAACACTGGCCTACTAGATAATAGAGCAGCTACCACACACTGGCAGTTAGCCGATGAATTCAAGGATAAATACCCTAAAGTATCTCTTAAGATTGAAAAATTACTTATCAATGATGGAGATATAATTAGTGCTGGAGGTCTCATGTCATGGATTGATTTAGGGTTAGAAATAGTTGCACAATTCACCAAACCGCACATCATGCGTACATTGGGGAAATACCTTATTGTAGATACGGGCAAGAGAGAGCAGCGCTACTATGGCAGTTTTACGCCAAAATTTAATCATGGAGATCAACAAATATTACAAGTTCAACACTACATACAAGAAAATTATAATCAATCATTGAGTATATCTGCGTTAGCTCCATTGGCCTACATGACTGAACGAACATTTCTCCGCAAATTTACCAGCGCCACAACAATGAAGCCTATAGAGTACATTCAAAAGGTTAGAGTGCAAAAAGCATGCGAGTTATTAGAATCTACCACTCAGAGTTTTGAGCAAATAGCTCTGAACATAGGCTATGATGATGCAAATAGTTTTCGAAAGGTTTTTATGAAAATTATAGGGTTAACTCCATCAGCATTTAAAGCTAGGTTTGTTTGAATAATTCATCAGCTGGAGCATTAGTTATATACTTACTTGCACTTTTTTGTACCCATATAACAAAACACCTTGAAGTTAAATAACACTTACAAACCTTAACTTTAATGGTGTAATAACTAGGGTCTGTTGATCTTTCGCAGTTAAATTTTGTTCGAGATAAAAGCGTTTTAATCGCGGCGAGTAGTGTGTAGCCTAGTCATTCTAAGCAAATACTACTTAACAATGAGTAAAACGCTTTTAGCCAAATCTTTCAGACAGCGTTTGTTGCAAAAACAATCTCGAAAGATCAACAGGCCCTAAAATAGACTAAAAATTATTTGCGTCAGTTTTTAATGACTCTATTTTGAATAGATCCAATGTAAACCTTGGATCGCAGTGGTTGGAAATGCAGTTTGGTGGTTAGCTTCAGCAATAATTAATATTTTTGCTCTTAACCTAGGTTGTTGCCAATTAAGTATTTTTTCATAAAAAGTTTTGGCATCTTGAACCATGTCATGGTTACTTTCCAATGCTTTTGATTCGCGCTCACCAATAGCAATAAATACATTGGCATTTATGTTTTTTGATTTAATGGCTTTTGTTTTAATCGTTTGTTCTAAGCGAAATAAGAATTTATTATTAAACCAATATGAAGGGCTGCCAAGTATATAGTTTTTGAATAAAGTAGGCTTGGTTAACAAAATGTATGTACCGAATAACCCTCCAAGTGAATTGCCAATAAAAGTTCTATCCTTTGAGTCCGTACGGTAATTTTCCTCCATATATTTAATAACGCTATTTTCAATAAACTCCATATGTTGATGAGCACCACCTGTTTGCTGTTTCCATGCACTATCAACTGACGGTGTGTAATCTCGTACTCGACTAGAGTCACGCTTGGAACCTTTAGCGTATGAAATACCAACAATAATAGCTTCTTTCATTTTCTTCGCATTCATCGGATATCGAGTTGCCCCTGAAACAATTTGAAAGGAATAAGGGGCATCTGTTAGATAAATAACAGGGTAAGTTTTGTCGTTATTTTTATGATAAGACTTTGGTAATTTTATAAATAAAGGATAAATACGCTCGCTCTGAAGGTCTTTTATTTCGATGACATTAGTTCGGGGAATTTTAAAAGAGTTTACTTCTGTTGATGTTGACGGGAACGTTATAAACAACAAAAGTAGAGATAGGGTAAAGGTTGATCGTTTCAAGTAAAGTTCTCATAGGTAGGCAACAAGATAGATAATAACAAATGATTGGACGCTTGTTGTTTAACATTTATTTTATGATCGACAGAATATCTCTAAAGGTATTTGCTTTAGCGCTTTTCATCAGCTCAAAAACACACATTTCTAAACTGGTAATACTGGCGCCGTTATCTTTCATTTTTAGCAATGCTAAATCTAAATTAGATTGTAAACGAGATGAAATACAGTCTGAGACTACATCCACTTTTAAACCTTCATTTAACAAGCCTAAAACGGTTTGATAAACACAAATGTGAGCTTCTATCCCCACAACTAACCATCTATCCTTATCTGTCGCTTTTATCGCGTCTTTAATTGGCTCTTCATATAAAGCATTAAAGTGAATTTTCTCATGTACGATAGATTCATCCATCAACTCAGATAATTCAGGCACAGTTGCCCCTAAACCTTTTGGGTTTTGCTCTAACCAAATAATAGGAATAGATAATAATTTACAACATTGAATTAGCTTTCTTGTATTACCAATAAACAAATCACTGTGTTGAACTATTCTTGCTAAGCTCCCTTGCACATCAACAACTATTAAACCGCAACTTTCTTGCTCAAGCATAAGTTTTCCTTATTAATAAAATGATTATATTTCATGCCTATGTAGATGACTCAGGATCCACTGTTAAATTTAAAATATCTCATGTAGGTTGGACTTCAGTCCGACAAAGGGGCAATAAATTACCCCCTACAATAGATATAACATTTTTCCTGAGCTAAGTGCATAGGCACGTTATATTTTAACCTTAAAGTTACCGCCTTTTACTGACGCTGTCCATTCACTTAATTTTTACACTGCCATAGCTTCAATATTTACTATTTCGCTGCGATTTAAGGTAATTTTAAAGCGTTGCAAATGCTCACCATCATTATCTACACAGCGTAAAATAAGATTTATTTGATAACGACGTTCAACTGCTTGGCTCGACACCTTTTGTGCATCTAAACTATATAAACGCCCAGCACCCTTTTTTAAAAAGCGTACGAATGGTGTTAAATTGAAAAACAAGCGTTGTTGTATCTCTCCATAACCTGGCAAGAATTCTTTAGTGAGCACTTTATTGTCACAACGAAAATGTAGTAGACGTGCAGCTTGTTTATTTTGTTGTCTACGTTGTTGAAATAACTCATTAACAGATTCAGGCATGTCTCGTGTTTTTATGTAGTCTAACCATAAAATTTGGCTGAGAATACGTTTTTGATTAACACTATGACGAAATAAATGTTGCCACTTGGGTCGACCTTTTTGAATTTTTCGCCAAATAAGGCTAGTAAGATCTTCTTTAAAGGTTTCACGTAAGCCATATATTAGCCCTAAAAAAGCAATCAAGGCTAACGTTACTTCAGTAAAGCTTGAGCGAGCATTAAGTACTAAAAACATAACAAAGGCCATGATCACAGCCGTAACACCTCCTCTAGCAAATCGTTTTAAGTTTACATCTAAGTAACGAGTTTGCTTTTGAAACACCACGCCATATTCAATTAACCGCTGTAGTAAACGCATTTTATTGGTGATCCTATTAGGATCATCTAAGGTAACTTGTGAGTTATATTTACATTCTATACGGTAATTATTTTCTTCTCGGCATAGGGCAAATAAAAACTCACGCTCTACTGAGAAGTCACTACTTTTGGGCCCTTTTGATAGTAGCTTTAAAAAAGACTGTTCAACATGCCAACTCAAATAGTTATCCGCATTTTCAAAGAAAGAACTAAGTTTATTATCTGGGGGAGTATAGCGACGTAACTTTTTAGTTAAACCACGTATTTGTTCGGCTAATTCAATCGCTGCAGGATAAAACTCTTCAGCACTTTTCAGCTTCAATGTTTGTTTAATATCAGCATCAAGCGCAACTTTAAACTGGTAGGAATAAAGATTAAGGTTTAAACGATAATCACTTTGATCTTCCGGTTTTTCGCCAACAAAGCGCTGACTTATAAAACGGCTGCGTACCAAAGGTAAATGTAATTTAGCAGAATAATAAGCGCTGTGACTTTTGATATTACTATAGAAATAATCTTCTGCATTTAAGGTACTTGGACCTATGCCCATTTCAACAGGGAGGGAAAAGTACAGATCAATACGTTGCTGTTCTTGCGGAAGCAATTGGTGGCTAATTTTAAATGATAGGTTCTCATCTTGAGTTAATGTAACTTTATTCACGCCCAGCTAACTATCCTTATGAAAATATCAATTTATATCAATTGAATTAAGCATAGCAATAAAACTACTGATTAATAAGATTTATTTAATAATCAGTAGTTGTAGAATCACAACAAAAAAAGACGCTAATTTTAATTAATATCATGATTATATTTTAATAAAAATTTTACGTTGATATAACTTCAAAGAAACAAACCAAAATAGCACTACATGGCTAAAAGCAAAAAGAAAAGAGGCTAATGTAGGGTTGGCAAACAAAGTAAATTGTTGATATAACCAACCATATAAACTGGTATTTCCAACAGATATATTCAAATAAACAGTAATAAAACAATAAGACAGAACAAAAACAAACAAAGGATTTGTACCATAAACGAGCAATGGCGATACCAGTTTATTTTGCCCTTTGATATCAATTAACCAAATAAAAGCAGCTAATAATAAACAGGCAAAACCTGTAGTATAAATAACGTATGAACTTGTCCATAAAGGCTTATTAATAGGTAAAACCAAGCTCCACAAAGCCCCAAAACCGATAGCGAGCCCACCAATAATGGTTAATTTTATAACACTAGATTTTTTATCTTTTATACTTGTTAAGTAACGGGTTAGTTCAAAACCTAATAGCATATTTACTACCGCAGGAATTGTACTAAGTAAACCTTCAGGATCAAAACTTACACCGCGCATGGTATACATGTGATTAGCCCCTAAAATAGCTAAATCAAATTGACGAATAATATTGCCATCAATCGTTAACGCATTATTACCAATACTCAGCAATATTCCCCAATAAGCTAATAATATTACAGCAGAAACAATAAAGACACCGCGACGATTTAGTAATAAAACTAAAAATGCAGCAATAACATAAGCAATACCAATGCGTTGTAATACGCCCATAATACGCAATTCTTCTAGTGCGGTATCAAACGGAATAACGTTTAACATAAAGCCAATAAAGAAAATGATAAAGCCACGCTTTATAATTCTCAAAAACTGTTCAGGCTTAGCAGCAAAATCACTCTTTTTAAAAGAGAAAAACATTGCTGAACCAATGATAAATAAAAAGAATGGAAACACTAAATCTGTTGGTGTGCAGCCATGCCATTTTGCATGTAATAAGGGTGCATAAACATGCGACCAAGAGCCTGGCGTATTAACTAAAATCATCAAGGCGATGGTAATACCTCTAAAGGCATCAAGGGCTAAATAACGGGTCATATCATTTCCACATAGCAATAGAATATTTATAAATGATGAGCATAAACGCAAAAATGACAGCGCTATCATTTAAGTAATATAAAGTATTAATGAGCTAATGGCGAATAATATTTAGGTGGATTGGCTTGGTGTCGTGCTACATAATAATGCTACACTGGGCCAAATAACTAATAACTGACTTAAAAGTACTTTAATGACTGCTTCTTCATCTGAAACACTATTAGCGCAAGCACAACAAGTATGCATAAAAAAAGGCGCTCGCTTTACTAAGGTACGTGAGCAAGTATTTTTATTATTAGCAAAGCATGAAGGGGCTGTCGGTGCATATGATTTATTAGACCAACTCAAAAAAATTGATGCTGCAGCCAAACCTGCAACAATTTATCGTGCCTTAGACTTTTTATCTAAACAAGGTTTTGTTCATAAAATAGAATCAATTAATGCCTTTGTTATGTGCCATCATTTTGGTGATTGTGACCACCCCGTACAGTTACTTATTTGTGACCAATGTGGCCATGTTGAAGAAATTCAATCAAATAATTTTGACTTAGCCCTGCGTTCAATGGCTGATGCTAATGGTTTTACGATTAGTCACCAAATTGTAGAAGCACATGGTAATTGCCAGGCTTGTAGTAGCTAACATTTTTAGCAAATAAAGTTAGTTGTAACTAATATTGTACAAGCCCCTTATCTCGAAATGATTGCATTTCATCGTAAAAACACCTCCCCTATTACCAAGTGATTCGTTTGTGTGATATAACATTCTGTTAACAAATATCATACAATAAATTATCACTCTTACGCATTGGAAGGTTATGAAATATTCAATATCGACAGTACTCATTTGTCTATCTGTTGCTTTTGCCAGCAATTTAGTTAGTATAAATGCTCAAGCTAAAAGTTCTATTTCTGGTGACAAGTTTCGTCAACTAGAAGAAATTCTCCCAACACCAAATGTTTATCGTACTGCGTCAGGTGCTCCGGGTCATAAATACTGGCAGCAACAAGTAGATTACGACATTGAAATTAAACTTGATGACAAAACTCAACAATTAACCGGTTCAGAAACATTAAGTTATCAAAATAACTCACCAGACACCTTGCGTTATATCTGGCTTCAACTTGATCAAAACAAGTTAAAACGTGGTTCAAATGCCAAGTTATCAAAATCAACTCCGCCGTTGAAAAAAGTAACTTATCGCGGTGTCCGTAATATGATTGAGTCGGATAAATTTAACGGCGGTTATGAAATAACTAAAGTTACCGCGAGTAATGGCAAGCCGCTACATTATGCTATCAACGGCACCATGTTGCGAATTGACTTATCTAAACCACTTAAATCTGGTGACGATACCAAGTTTAATGTTGAATGGAATTATCAATTACACGAGCAGAAAGTATTGGGTGGCCGTTCAGGTTATGAGTACTTTAAAGAAGACGACAACTATTTATACGAAATTGCTAGCTGGTTTCCACGTGCCGTTGCCTATTACGATGTGATGGGTTGGCAAAACAAACAGTTTATTGGTAGCGGTGAGTTTACCTTAGAATTTGGTGATTATGATGTAAAAATCACCGTGCCGAGTGATCATATCGTTGCGGCTACAGGTGTGCTGCAAAACCCGAAAAAAGTGTTAACTAAAACGCAACGTAAACGTTTAGACAAAGCAAAAACAGCAAAAAAACCAGTACTGGTTGTAACAGTTGAAGAAGCGTTAGAAAATGAAAAGTCTCGCTCAACAAAAACTAAAACTTGGCACTTTAAAGCCAAAAACGTACGTGATTTTGCATTTGCTTCAAGCCGTAAATTTATTTGGGACGCCCAAGGGTATAACGAAGGCGGAACCGATACTATGGCGATGTCTTTCTATCCAAATGAAGGTAACCCTTTATGGGAGAAATACTCTACTGAAGCCATAATCCATACTATGGAACAGTACAATAAATATACCTTCGCTTACCCATACCCTGTTTCGATATCGGTAAACGGCCCTGTTGGTGGCATGGAATATCCCATGATCACCTTTAACGGTCCTCGTCCAACACTAGATAAAAAAACCGGTGAAAAAACCTATTCTCGTCGAACAAAATATGGTTTAGTTGGCGTTATTATTCATGAAGTAGGCCATAACTACTTTCCTATGATAGTTAACTCTGATGAACGTCAATGGACTTGGATGGACGAAGGTTTAAATACTTTCTTACAATTTATCGCTGAGCAAGCATGGGAAGAGGGTTACCCATCTCGCCGTGGTAATGCCGCTAAAATTACCAGTTACATGAAAAGTGATAATCAAGTTCCAATTATGACTAACTCTGAGTCTATATTACAGTTTGGTAACAATGCTTATGGCAAACCAGCCACGGCATTAAATATTTTACGTGAAACCGTTATGGGTCGTGAAGCATTTGATTTTGCTTTTAAAGAGTACGCTCAACGTTGGAAGTTCAAACGCCCAACTCCAGCAGATTTTTTCCGTACTATGGAAGATGCTTCAGCTGTTGACTTAGATTGGTTTTTCCGTGGTTGGTTCTACACCACAGATCACGTTGATATCGCCCTTGGTAACATCCATTTGTATACGGCCGATAGCCAAAACCCTGATACAGAAGAAGCTTGGCAACGTGCTTTAGATAATGAAAAACCTGAATATATCACTAGCTTCTTAAATAAAGATCAGTGGGTGCGTACTCAAGATAAACCTGAGTTATTAGATTTTTATAATGAGCACGATAAATTTACCGCAACCAATGCCGCACGTAATAAATACAACAGCAGTAATAAAAAACTTGAGCAATGGCAAAAAGATTTATTACTAAATCAAAGTAATTTTTACATCATTGATTTTGAGAATAAAGGCGGCTTAGTTATGCCTATTATTTTAGATATAACCTATGCTGACGGTAGTACTGAATATATGAAGATACCCGCTGAAATTTGGCGTAAAAACAGCAAAAAAACCTCAAAGTTGCTAATTCGTGATAAAGAAATAACCGCCATAGCAGTAGATGCTAAATGGGAAACGGCTGACGTAGATGTTAATAACAACTATTGGCCTGCTCGTCCTATTAAGTCTCGCTTTGAGCTTTATAAAAAGAAAAAAGATGACATGATGCGTGATTACAATAAGAAATTGAAATCTATCGACGACGAAGAAGAAAAGGATAATACTGATAACTAATGATTAACTCTTTTTTAAAAAAAGTACTAATTAGTATCATGTTAGTTGGGGGTGCGGCACCTGCCGCGGCCCATACTTATTTTTTTGGCCTTACTGAAATCAATCTCAATAGCCAAAATAAACATATTGAAATTATTCATCAGTTTACTGCTCATGATATCGAAAATACTATTGCTGAAGTAAAGCAGGTGCATTTTTCGCCTGAACATCCAAAGTATGATCATTACATACAAGCTTACTTTGAAAAACACTTTACCATACAACGTAACAATAAAGCGGTTCAGTTAAACTGGCTAGGTTTTGAGGTAAAACGAGGTCAACTGTTTGTTTACCAAGAAAGTACACATAAAAACTATTTAGCTAATTTAGTGGTAAAAAACACCATACTCGTCGATACTTACCCTAAGCAAATAAATACGGTGAATTATCAAGACTTAACATCACCAAATAAGTTGCAAGGCAGTTTGACGTATGATCAATCACTAGATATTGACGTTATTAGCACTAGTGATAATTTGAATATGAATAAAACTAATAATAATTAATTATCGCAGTTTGATTTACATTTGTTATAGAAGTGTGCAGAATCAAATAATTGCAAAATAAATAAGGCTCGGAACGCTTCATGAAAGTAGAGTTTATCAATCCATTTTTATCATCAATGTTAAATGTCATGTCCACTATGGCACAAATGGAATTAACACCTGAAAAGCCTAAATTAAAAAAAGATGAGGTTGCCAAGGGTGATGTTTCTGGCTTGATAGGTATGGTTAGCCCTGAAACCAAAGGCTCCTTATCAATTACTTTTGACGCTCCTTTAGCATTGGCCACCATGAAAGGTATGGTCGGCGAAGCCCCCGATGAAGTAAATGAAGAGATTACTGATTTAGTTGGTGAAATTACCAATATGGTTACTGGTGGCGCTAAACGTATGCTGAGCGAAAAAGGTTTTGAATTTGATATGGCAACTCCTATTGTTGTTTCGGGTAAAAATCATACTATTCACCATAAATCAAAAGGTCCTGTGGTTATCATTTCATTAAAAGGTGCTGCGGGCAGAGCTTATATTGAATTTAGTTTTGATGATTAATTATTGAATTAGTAATAAATGCAAAATAAATATCCAAAACAAAAAGCACTATTTTCAATAGTGCTTTTTTAGTTCTCTCATTTAATAACCTAATACCAATTGAAATAACGAATAGATCATTCATTATTTCATTTGGTATAATCTATTGATTTTGTCTTAATTGCTTTGCTGCAATCACCATGTTTTCTAAGGCTAATTTAGTCTCAGGCCAAGCACGAGTTTTTAAGCCACAATCAGGGTTAACCCATAATCGGTCCTGTGGTATATAATGCTGCGCTTTTTCTAACAATTTCACCATCCATTCAACATCAGGTACATTCGGAGAATGAATGTCATATACGCCTGGCCCTAAATCATTCGGATAAGACTGTTGCTCAAACGCATCAAGCAAGGCCATATTAGATCGTGAGGTTTCCACCGTTAATACATCAGCATCTAAGGCAATAATGGCCGGTAAAATATCATTAAATTCTGAATAACACATATGAGTATGTATTTGAATATTTGCCGGTGCTTTTGCTGCTGACAAACAGAATGATGCTGTTGCCCAGTCTAAGTATTTTTGCCACTGACTTTGCTTCACAGGCATTCCTTCACGAATTGCCGGCTCATCAATTTGAATAATGTCTGTACCACTATTAATCAAATCAACCACTTCGTCACTTATGGCTAAGGCAATTTGTTTGGTAACTTGCTCCCGAGATATATCATCTCGCACAAACGACCATGCTAATATTGTTACAGGGCCTGTTAGCATACCTTTTACTGGTTTGCTGGTTAATGATTGCGCATAACTTGTCCACTCAACTGTCATTGGTTTTTTACGGCTAATGTCTCCAAAAATAATCGGCGGTTTCACGCAACGAGAGCCATAACTTTGCACCCAAGCAAATTGCGTGAAGGCAACACCATCTAGTAATTCACCAAAATATTCCACCATGTCGTTACGTTCAGCTTCACCATGTACTAATACATCTAGACCAATACTTTCTTGGCGCTCAATAGCTTCTTTAATTTCAGCTTGTATCAACGAAGTATATTCTGTTTCAGTGATTTCTTTTCTACGCCATTTTGCGCGTGTTTCGCGAATATTTCCCGTTTGTGGGAAAGAGCCAATAGTTGTCGTTGGTAATAGAGGTAAATTAAGCGAACTTTGTTGAGTGATTTTACGTTCAACAAAAGGTTGTGCACGATGAAAATCGTCTGCCGTAAGCTGCTTTACTCGCGCTATAACCGTATCATTATGAATGCGTTTTGAAACATTACGCGCGATTGCCGAACTCGAATAGAGCGTAATTTCATCGCTGTTTTCTGTAATCAACGCTTGCTTTAATAAACTCAATTCTTGACACTTTTGCTTGGCAAATGCCAACCAAGATTGAAACTCGCTATCAAGTTTTTGCTCTGAATCTAAATCAACAGGGCTATGTAACAGTGAACATGATGGAGCTATCCATAAACGTTCCCTTAATAGACGATATAAAGGGGTTAACTGCTGATAAACCGCCAATAAATCAGTTTTCCAAATATTACGACCATTGATTACCCCAAGTGAAATAACCCAATGTTCTGGCAAGCTTGCAATAATATGATTTACCCTAGTTTGTTCAGCAACAGTATCAATATGAATACCATCAAAAGCTAAATCTTTAATCAGATCTATATTATGATCAATTGATGAAAAATAAGTAGTAAGTAATAATTTCAAAGAGCCTTTCTCTAAAATTTTATATGCCTGAACAAATGCTTGTTGCCACAGCTTATCTATTTCTAACCCTAATACTGGCTCATCTATCTGTACCCATTCAACATCGGCATCAGCAAGTTTATTCAACACTTGTTGATAACGTACTAATAATGCCGGTAATAAAGTGAGCTTTTCTTCTTGTGTTACCACGCTTAAATGTAGATAAGTAATCGGGCCAATAAGGACAACTTTACGTTTATCCGATACTTTTTGTGCATCAGAATATTGGCTAATTAGCGCTTCTACATTCACTTTGTTGTCAGCATTGTTAACTAACGAAGCCGATAGCTCAGGCACAATGTAATGATAATTAGTATTAAACCACTTGGTCATATCACTTGCTGCACATTGACACCCTGTAGGCGCTTGACCACGGCCAATACGAAACTCTAAATCAAGTGGATTACTTGCATGAGTATCAGTATTTTTATCATTACTACCCTTAGTGAAACGTTCAGGTATTAATCCTAATAAAATTGTTGTATTTAGCACATGATCGTAATGGGCAAAATCACCAACAGGCAGAAAATCAATCCCTGCGTCTTGTTGAATCTGCCAGTTTGATTCACGTCGCTCGCGACTTTGCGTTAAAAACTCAGCTTGGCTGATTTCACCACGCCAATATTTTTCTAATGAAAACTTTAATTCTCGTTTTGCACCAATACGCGGAAAACCTAAATTGTGAATTTGCATAACCTACTCCAATTGTATTTATTACTTAATAATTTGAATTTAACTTACCTATGCACATTGCCCAAGCTCTTCATTCCCCTAGTGTTTTAAGCTGGAATCTTAGTTATAAATAACAAGAACTTCGATTAATACACCTCGAAGGTGACGGTTACAGCTGTTACCTGAGTTGACTGCATAGTCATGTAATTTAATGTTCTAAACGAAAAAACAGATAGACGTCTAGACGTTTGAATGGTTATACTTTAAAAAATCCCACTCTTTCGTACAAGCGCAAATTATTCAACAGGGATATGAAGGAAATTCATGATGTTCGAAATAAAACATTTAAAAACGCTGACGACTATTGCCAAGACTGGGAATATTCGTAAAGCTGCTGAAGAGTTATTTAGCAGCCAATCGGCTTTGTCTCATCAAATAAAGGACTTAGAGCAACGTTTAAATACCTCATTATTTATTCGTAATACCTCACCCGTTGAATTTACCGAAGCAGGAAAACTACTGCTTAACCTTGGTGAAGAATTATTGCCTAAAATTAACGAGGTAAATAATGCGTTAAAATCACCGTCATTAACTGTAAGGCCCTTAAAGATAGCCATCGCTTGCCATGCCTGTTTTCAATGGTTGTTGCCCGTAACAAGCCATTTTTCACAGCAAAATAATAAAATAGAACTTGAGTTTATTGATGAACCTTTTGAAATACATAAACATAAAAAGCAAAGCGAAGATAAAATTGATATTCTGTTTACTGACGATAAGTTGCCAGAAGAAGACGTGATTTACCAAGAAATTGGTCAATTTGAAGTAATGGCTGTCTTACCGAATAGAGAAGCACCTAATCAGGAAGTATCGAATAAAAAACGCTCTAATCAAGAGGCGCCTAATCTGCAACCATCAAAACTACAGAGACACCTTGTTAATGGGAAGAAAGGAACCATTCCCTATTTACTGCCCGAGCAATTTAGTCAATTTACGCTGCTAACTTACCCATTGCCGCCTGAACAATTAGATATCTTTAAGTTATTTTTAACGCCCGCAAAATGTAAACCGAGTAAGATAAAACAAGTGACTAATAGCCATGTCATGTTACAAATGGTCTCTGCAAATATGGGTGTGGCCACTTTGCCTGACTGGTTAGTCTCAAGCGTAACCCAACAATCATTCTTTCATTGTATGCGCTTAGGTGAAATAGGTATTCATAAGAAGCTCTATGCTCGTTATGATAAAAACAGTAAACAGATAGATATGATAGAAAAACTTCTGCCTGAAGCTATCAGAGAATTTGCGAACTTATATACCCGTTCCACTTGAAGATGCATGATTCAGCTGGGGCTGGGGCTGGGTATATTTGAATAAACAATAAACTATTGAGGTAAACCATGTGGCATCAAACTGAACTAATGTTGAAAGCTAGAAAGCGAGGTTTTCACTTAATCACCGATGAAGTACTATGCCAACTGACTAAACTAAATAAGGTTAACTGTGGAATTCTTCACCTTTTTATAAAACATAGTTCCGCTTCCATTACGCTTAATGAAAATGCCGACCCTACGGTTCGCTCAGATATGGAAGCACACTTTAATCACTTTGTTCCTGAACGAGCACCTTATTATCAACATACCTATGAAGGTGATGACGATATGCCTGCGCATATAAAAGCAAGCCTACTGGGTAATAGCCTTAGTTTACCGATTAGCCAAGGGCAGTTAAATATAGGAATTTGGCAAGGAATATATTTAGGTGAGCATAGAAACCATGCAGGAAGCCGCACGATTGTGGCTACCATCAATGGTGAATAAACAAAGAATGGTTGTAAATAGGATAAAACTCTAATTTACTAGAGTTCATGTGATAATACTCTAATTTACTAGAGTTCATGTGATAATACTCTAATTTATTAAAGTCCATGTGATAATACTCTAATTTATTAAAGTCCATGTGATAATACTCTAATTTACTAGAGTTCATGTGATAATACTCTAATTTATTAAAGTCCATGTGATAATACTATTCAGCTTTAAATTGTATAGTTCAAGTTAAAGGAAAAAGCACGGAGTTGATGACTATCAATGAGTACTTTTGACGCCTAAATTGGACCATACAATAACAAGATGAATATGTATTCGACTAATCTTCTTCTAACACATGCGGCCCAGCATAATTATCAAAACGAGAGTATTGACCTTGGAATGTTAACGGTACGCGGCCAATCGGTCCATTACGTTGTTTACCTATAATGATTTCTGCCATGCCTTTAAATTCACTATCATCGTGATAAACCTCATCGCGATAGATAAACATAATTAAATCGGCATCTTGCTCAATAGCACCTGACTCACGTAAATCTGAGTTGATTGGGCGTTTATCAGAGCGTTGCTCCAAGCCACGGTTAAGCTGAGAAAGTGCTACTACAGGTACTTTCAACTCTTTCGCTAACGCTTTTAATGACCGTGAAATTTCAGATATTTCTAAGGTACGATTATCAGAGAATTGCGGTGCACGCATTAGTTGTAAGTAATCAATCATGATCATAGAAATGCCACCATGATCGCGATGAATACGCCTTGCTCTTGAACGTACTTCTGTTGGCGTTAGTCCTGCGGCATCATCAATAAACATTTTACCATTTTCGATTAATAAACCCATGGTAGAAGACAATCGAGCCCAATCTTCATCATCTAATTGACCTGTACGAATTTTAGTTTGATCAATTCGACCTAAAGACGCTAACATCCGCATCATGATTTGATCCGCCGGCATCTCTAAACTAAAAATTAATGCCGGATATTCTTGCGTCATCGCAGCATGTTCTGCCAAGTTCATCGCAAACGTGGTTTTACCCATAGATGGACGCGCAGCAACAATAATTAAATCTGATTGCTGCAAACCTGCAGTCATTTTATCTAAATCAGTAAAACCACTAGGCACACCCGTTACACCACCGGTATCGGTAGAACATAGCTTCTCAATTCTATCTACCGTTTTTTCTAAAACAGTATTAATACTTTCCGGACCTTCTGATTTACTGGCGCGTTTTTCGGCAATAGCAAATACTTTGGTTTCGGCAAAATCAAGTAATTCTGCACTACTGCGCCCTTGCGTGTCATATCCCGCTTCAGCAATTTCGTTCGCAACACTGATCATTTCACGTGTTACCGCACGCTCACGAACAATATCAGCATATGCTGTAATATTTGCCGCACTTGGCGTGTTCTTCATCATTTCAGCGAGATAAACAAAGCCACCCGCATCATCTAGCTTTTGATCGTTTTCTAATGCTTCTGACAAGGTGATTAGATCAACCGGCTCACCTAATTCAATTAAGGCGCCAATGGTTTCAAAAATCAGCCTATGTGAGCGACTATAAAAATCTCCCGCTACGGCTTTTTCAGCCACCCGATCCCAGGTTTCATTATCGAGTAATAATCCCCCCAACACTGACTGTTCAGCTTCAAGAGAATGTGGTGGCGTTTTTAATTCATCAATTTGTTTGTCTTTGATAAATTGCTTTTCTTTGGCAAATTTACCGAATTTTTTATCTGCCATTTACTTAGCCTTAACTTAAAGTGAGTGCGAGTGTGAGCGTGAAAAATTTTAGGAGGGCTAATGTAGCAGAAATCAGGGTAAAAATAGAGAGCTAAACAAAGAAATAAAGCTAAAAAACAGAGTAAGCTTTACTCGCACGGTAGAGCGTTTTAAATATTAATATTAATTTACAGTGCGCCCCTCAATTGCCCACATTAAGATGACAAAAAATGAACAAACAGCTTTATTTTTACTAAAAAACCTTCAATTAGTTAATTTTAAACACAAAAACTATATTTTTTTTACTTTTAACCTTTACATGAGTGTTAACTTGTTTATATTTATAAAAGCTTTTAGGTAAGTGACTTTGTTTAGCTTAGTTTAGTTTAATTGGACCTATTTATATCGTTCTTTTTAACTAATACTTTTCAATCCATTTGCTTTGGGCGCTATTTATATAATGATAAAAACAATATTAAGTTATATAAATAGAAGTTAATAGGGTGTTAAAAAAACTTAACTCTGTTAACTGTTTTTAACAGTTAAGTAAAAAACCTATTAAAAACCTATTAAAAACAAAAATAAACGCAACATTATTTTACATTTACAAAAATATGTCGCATATTAACTTCAGCCCCCGTAGAAATTAATGGATATTATGACTATGAAAAACTTAAACGCAATGAACAAAATGACTAACAAAGCCCAAAAGGGTTTTACTCTAATTGAATTGATGATTGTGGTAGCAATTATCGGTATTTTAGCCGCGGTGGCTTTACCTGCTTATCAAGATTATGTTTCAAAATCTAAAGGTGCTACAGCTTTAGCTAATACTGTAGCTGAAAGGTTAGCAGCAGAAGAGGCTTGGTCTGTTGATTCTGACGCTTTGCCTGCAACTATAACTGGCGACTCCGCAGATGGGACAGTAACAGTAACAATCTCTTCAGGTACCGATTCTGATGGTAACATTACTTGGACTTGTGCTACGAATGGTATCGGTTTCAAAAACTGCCCTGGAAGTTAGTAGCGGTTAGGTTTTCATTATTAGTAATGAAGACTAATATGATTCGAAGAATATCCTTCTAGCCGAACAATCTATTTTTTAAATTTTTGGCTATATAATTAAAGCTCCGTTTGGGGCTTTTTTTGTTTACAAGAGACGTGTTTATAGCAAAAAGGAATAGCTATGTGGTCAGATCGTTTATCATTATTTATTTTTATTATTATTATTTCCAGTAGTAACTGGCTACTAGAAGAAGCGCTAATGCCACAACGAGGGGCTTTTGCACGATTAGACTCCCTTTGTTTCACTCTATTACTAATTTCACTATTCTATTCTTTATTTAATCTACTCGGTCGGTGGTCTGTTATTAGTTTACTACTAATTTGTACAGCAATAAGCTTCACCTATACCAGCAATGAGTTTTATCAATATTTTGGCAGCTACATTAGTTTCGAGCAAAGATTCATGTTTAAAGATTTACTCTCTGCAACAAAGTACTCACCATTAACACCTGTTATTGCAATGGCATTTGGGTTCATCATGCTATTTTGGCTAGGCTGGCTAATTTTTTCAAACAATTTACTTAAGAGCCAAAACTTATCTGTATGGCAACGTTGGCGCGCACCGTGCGTTTACTTTATTGGCGCAATATTAATTTTTCAACTTCATCACCAGCGTTATAATCACAGAGAACTATACGTTACTTCTGGCGATATAACGTATGATTTGTCGATGGAAAGTCCATTGATGTTTTTCATACGCTCACTTCCGACTATTAAACGGTATTATAATAAAGACAGCTACCTCGAAATACAGCATTTCAAAGTTCTAGCTCAAGCCTTAAAAAATAATGCACTTGTGCAAGTCCCTGAAAAGTATCACTTCTCAAAATTCGAAGGTTTATTGCAGTCTTATCCTGGCTATCAACACAATAAAAATCAATTTGAGCCTTTACTTTTTCGATCACTCGACAATGTGAAAAATGAACAGGATAAAAAAAATGTCATTCTAATCGTACTAGAAAGTTTAAGAGCCTACGAAACCGGGTTATTTGAAACTAATTATAGCTTAACACCCAATTTAGATAAGATTTCTTCACAAGCCATTGTCGTTTCTGAATTTTATAGCAATAGCAGAACAACGGTACAAGCAGAACAAGCCATTCTATGCTCTGCTCTAGATTTTGCCAGTAAATCACCCTACGCGGTAAAAAAAGGCAGCTTTAATGGTAAATGTTTACCACAGCTATTAGCAGAAGAAGGCTACGATACTTCTTGGTATCATGGTTACAGTAAAACCTTTTTTAATCGACAACAATTTCACCCTAGTCTAGGTTTTAATAAGCTTATTGCTAAAGAAGAGTTTTTACAAAATGGCTATGATGAAAGCTTAGATATTGGTTGGGGCGTACCTGACCCCATAACGCTAGATAAAATGCTACAAGACATGAATACACACAATAACGTTTCGGATAAACCTTTTTTTACTCAAATATTAACTTTAACCAATCATCAACCTTTTAATTGGAATTACACTAACATCGACTTTCCAACAAAAATGGACAACGATTCAACTGATGTGTATTCAAATTATAAAAAAGGGATATATTATACTGACCATGCTTTAGGTCAATTTTGGCATAACTTTAACAAGTCTCCTTTAGCCAAAAATACTATCGTAATAATTACTGCCGATCACGGTGTACCTTTTTACCCTGATAACTTAACCGATGAAATAATTAAACACGATGTGTTATATCGAGTTCCTCTCCTGATTGTAACCCCTGACCGAACACACAAAGAAATTGATATTCCCTTAAGTCATTTGGATATAGCACCAACAGTTTTGTCTATGCTAAACATAACAAAGCCAGTCTCTTTTATAGGAAGACCGTTTTTAGGACAAAATGCCACGCTTGCTGCGAGACCATTATTCCAAATGAATACCGCCTATTATGGCTTCCAGTATAATGGAATGAAATGCTTACCCTATAAAGAAATATGTCAAACTACTACAGCTCAGTGTCGCCAAATTGGTGATAGCTTCTGTTCTTCTGGAGACGAAGGCAATTTTGCACTATTTGAGCAAAGTAAGCATTTCATGGATTATCTAGAGCTAGCAATTGAAGCTGGCTTTCCTAGAACAAGTATAAACTAGACATGAGAAACATGGTGCAGCCTAATGAAAACTAATAATGGTAAAGGTGTATTAAGGGTTTTTAATGCTACTCTCTGCTCCTTTAAAGGGTTAAAAGCTGCCTATAAATATGAATTAGCATTCAGGCAAGAGTTATTATTAATTATATTATTGTTTCCAATATCTTTCTATTTAGCTCGTTCGAAGATGCATTGGCTGATATTGATAACTACATTACTATTAATACTATTTGCAGAGATAATTAATACCGCCTTGGAAGCCTTAGCAGACAAGATAACCCTAGAGTATGATGAGATTATTGGTCGCGTGAAAGATTTAGGTTCCGCAGCTGTTTTTATAACTTTATTAATTATGTTGTTAGTATGGGGTGAAGCTGCCATTCACAAATTATTTATTTAAATAATAGCAGCGATTAAATAATTAAAGAGATCAAAATAGCAAAAATCAATTTATTCTAACCCTAAGTGATATTAGCAATCAGGGCAGCCGCACACTTAAAATTCAGATAATAAAACTTTTGTTCTTTTAGCTAAAACTAAGTTACACTAAAATTTAACGTGTTCATTGTGTTTATTCAAAAGGTTATGATGAAAAAACTATGAAAGGAAATCACCAACAATCGAGTGTTATATCCGCTTTATCTAAAGAACAGCTAGTTCCCCTGACAAGCATTGATGATATTTGTGCCGATTATATTGGTAAAGATAAACCGTTTATTCGTTTTTTAGTTGAAGATAAGCAAATTGATGGCAAAGAAATTGCCAAAATCCTCTCCAATACATTTGGTTACCCTTATATTCAGTTAGCGAACTTTGATACTAGCTTAGTTCCTGAGGGCATACGTAATGAAAAGCTAATCAACAAACATAATGCTTTACCGTTATTCCTCCGGGGAAAAGTATTGTTTGTCGCCATGTCTGATCCTACCAATATAGATGCCTTAGAAGAAATTCAATTTAATACTGGTTATAGTACTGAGCTAGTATTAACTGATGAACACGGTTTGCAGAGTTGCATAGAAAAAGTATTGGAAGATGAAAGTGATGCGCTTGATATTACGGATATTGATGCAGAAGAGCTTTCTGACATAGAAGTTCAAGAAAATAAACAAGACAATGATGCGAAGGGCAGTGAAGATGATGCCCCTATCGTAGTCTTTATCAATAAGATTCTACTTGATGCCATAAAAAAAGGCGCTTCAGATTTACACTTTGAACCCTATGAAAAATCTTTTCGTATTCGCTTTCGAATTGATGGCATATTATCTGAAATTGCCCGCCCACCAGTGAGTTTGTCTTCACGTATGTCTGCTCGATTAAAAGTGATGGCAAAACTTGATATTGCTGAGCGTCGCGTTCCTCAAGATGGACGAATAAAATTAGCACTTTCTAAGAAAAAATCCATTGATTTTCGTGTCAGCACTCTACCGACTATGTGGGGTGAGAAAGTAGTAATGCGTATATTAGATTCTTCTAGTGCTATGCTAGGTATCGATATGTTAGGTTATGAGCCTGAGCAAAAAGAAATCTATATGGCGGCACTAGAGCAGCCTCAAGGAATGATTCTAGTTACTGGCCCTACCGGCTCGGGGAAAACCGTTTCTTTATATACAGGTTTAAATATTTTAAATACGCAAGAGCGTAATATCTCTACCGCAGAGGATCCGGTAGAAATTAACCTTGAAGGCATTAACCAAGTTCAAATTAACAATCGTGCCGGTTTAACTTTCCCTAGCGCACTACGTTCTTTTTTACGACAAGATCCTGATATTGTTATGGTCGGTGAAATTCGTGATTTAGAAACCGCAGAAATAGCAATAAAAGCAGCACAAACGGGCCATTTAGTATTATCTACCCTGCATACTAACTCTGCTGCTGAAACCCTGACCCGTTTACTTAATATGGGCGTACCTTCATACAATGTTGCTAGCTCTGTTACCATTATTATTGCCCAACGTTTAGCAAGACGTTTATGCCCGCAATGTAAAACTAAAGAAACACTCACTGAAGCACAATTAGCTGAGCAAGGTTTTCCTAGTGATAAACTGAGTGAGATAAAATTATTTAAAGCCGTTGGTTGTGAACAATGTACTGGCGGTTATAAAGGCCGAGTCGGTATTTATGAAGTGATAAAGATTAGTCCGACCATTGCATCTATTATTATGGAAGGTGGCAATTCGCTCGACATAGCTAAACAATGTCAAAAAGAAGGTTATAATAATTTACGCCAATCTGGGTTAATAAAAGCCATGAGTGGCATGACCAGTCTTCAAGAGATTAATCGCGTAACCAATGCATAAATAACGATTAGGTGAAACTATGGCGACAGCAGTAGCAAAAAAAAACGTTCCCAAGGTGAAAGCGTTAGATGTTTTTATTTGGCAGGGAGTTAACCGCAAAGGCAAAAAAATTAATGGTGAACTCTCAGCCAAGAATATCATCGAGGTAAAAGCTCAGTTACGGAAACAGGGTATTACGCCAAGAAAAGTTAAGAAAAAGGCCAAGCCTCTTTTTGGCATGGGCGGCGATAAAGCGATAACACCTGGTGATATTGCGGTAATATCACGGCAAATAGCGACTATGCTAGGCGCAGGTGTACCCTTAGTACAAACCATAGAAATGATTAGTAAAGGTCATAATAATGGCAACATGCAAAAGCTGTTAACCGAAATTGGCAACAAGCTTTCTTCAGGCATTCCCTTATCCGACTGTTTACGCGAACACCCTAGATATTTTGATGATCTTTATTGTGATTTAGTTGCTTCTGGTGAACAATCAGGTGCGCTAGAAACTATTTATGACAGAATTGCCACCTATAAAGAAAAAGCCGAAGTCCTCAAAGGCAAAATAAAAAAGGCGATGACCTACCCTATTTCAGTTTTGGTCATTTCTGCTATCGTTACCTCTATATTATTAATTTTTGTTGTCCCTGTTTTTGAAGAAGTATTTGCTGGTTTTGGTGCTGAACTGCCAGCTTTTACGCTATTTGTTGTTGGTTTATCTGATTTTATGGTTGCTTATTGGTACATAATGCTTGCCGTTATTTTTGCCATTATATTTGTATTTAAACGGATACATCGCAATAGCCAAGCATTTCGTGATAGCGTCGACAGAAAAATACTCAAGTTACCCGTTATTGGTAGTCTGTTAGAAAAAGCAGCAGTAGCACGTTATGCACGTACCCTTTCAACTACCTTTGCTGCAGGTGTTCCCTTAGTTGATGCCTTAGAATCTGCCGCTGGCGCCTCTGGTAATGCGGTATTTAGAGATGCAATTCTTGAAGTACGTGCTGAAGTAACATCGGGCATGCAAATGAATCTAGCCATGCGAAATTGTAGTATATTTCCTGATATGGTTATTCAAATGGTTGCCATTGGTGAAGAATCAGGCGCGGTTGATGAGATGTTATCAAAAGTTGCTACTGTTTATGAAACCGAAGTAGATAATGCCGTTGACAATTTAACTGCGCTGTTAGAGCCAATGATTATGGCTTTTTTAGGTGTGGTTATCGGTGGATTAATCATTGCAATGTATTTACCTATTTTCCAAATTGGTGCAATTATCTAACCCTATCAAGTTAATAATTTTACATGCCTATGCACTTGGCTCAGGAAGAATAATTTAATGTCTTTATTTCTTTGTAGGTCGTACTTTAGTGCGACAAATTAGCACCAGTTGATGGTATTGTCGGAATAAATTCCGACCTACACTTGAGCCTGAGTAATCTACATAGGCACGTAATTTTATAAAATAATAACAAATCGGTTACTATTCCTATCAAGGCTTAGGAACTTTTTTAAATAAAAATTAATTGAGCTATTTATGTTTGAGCAAACCCTTGCATTTTTTCAACAATCACCCACCGCCTTTAATGTTTTTGTGGTAATTTTATCCTTGATTATTGGCAGTTTTTTAAATGTAGTGATCTATCGTTTACCTAAAATGATGCATAATAATTGGTACCTTGAGTGCCGTGAATTTTTAGCTGATGAAGTTAAAAATATTCCCCCACAAGAAATGACTCAGCTTACTTTATCTAAGCCTGATTCAAGTTGCCCCCATTGCCAACATAAAATTCGCTTTTATGAAAACGTTCCCGTCATTAGTTGGTTACTTCTACGCGGTAAATGTAGCCAATGTAAAAACAATATTTCCATTCGTTACCCCTTAGTTGAAGCGACTACTGCACTATTGAGTTTAGTCATAGCAAATCAATTTGGTGTTTCTTTTGAAACCCTGCTATTACTGATACTCACTTGGGGACTAGTCTGTTTAACACTTATCGATTTTGATCATATGCTACTGCCAGATCAAATTGTTATGCCCCTTTTGTGGTTAGGTTTATTAGTTAATATTACCGATACATTCGTGTCACTTAACGATGCGGTGATTGGCGCAGCTGTTGGTTATATGAGCCTATTTAGTGTGTTTTGGCTGTTTAAGTTGTTAACAGGCAAGGAAGGTATGGGCCATGGCGATTTCAAGCTCTTTGCTTTATTTGGGGCTTGGGCTGGTTGGCAATTACTCCCTATTCTTATTTTAATGGCTTCCGTTGTTGGTGCAATTATAGGCATCTCGTTAATGCTATTTAAAAACCATAAACGTGAGCAAGCCATTCCGTTTGGCCCCTATTTAGCTGTAGCAGGTTGGATCACGCTATTGTGGGGGGAAGGAATTTGGTCATGGTATCTTATTCAAATTAGTTAAAGGCTGTTAAAGGTAATTCATGTCTGATTTTATTATTGGTTTAACTGGTGGTATTGGCAGCGGAAAAACAACCGTTGCCAATCTTTTTGCTGAGCATAATATAACGATTGTTGATGCTGATATTATTGCCCGAGACGTTGTCTCGATAGGCAGTCCTGCACTTGCTCATATTAGTGCTCACTTCGGTGAAAATTTCATTCAAGCAAATGGCCAACTTGACCGAGCATTACTTCGCAAGCAGATATTTAGTAATGATGCGGATAAATTATGGTTGAATAACCTTCTTCATCCCCTGATTAGAGTTCAGCTCATTGAGCAATTAAAAGCGGCACAAAGTACTTACTGTTTATTAGTTGCTCCGCTATTAATTGAAAATAGCTTAACCTCGTTAGTCAATCGTGTTCTCGTTATTGATGTCAGTGAAACAACCCAAATAAGCAGAACAATTGCCCGTGATAATAATAGTGCAGAGCAAGTTCAAGCCATAATAGCTAGTCAAGCAAGTAGAACAGTTAAACAAGACCATGCGGATGATTTATTGAACAACGATAGTCATTCTTTAGAAGCGCTAAAGGATGCAGTTGATAAGTTACATAACAACTATATAACCATGGCAGCCAAACACCCATAGAGCTATTAGGTGTATTCCCAATATACCCGTCCACTTGAAGATGCATGATTCAGTTGGAATTAGAAATGACTTTAGGCAAGGCATTGATTGAAGAAAATGGTTACTCCCTTCTCAAAATCAATAACAAAGCATAAAGCGTTTCTAAACCAGCCCTTGGGGAAGGAATACGTCGGGAATAAGTCTAGCTATCTAAAATAAACGACAAATCATTCGCCATTTTAATTATCTATGGTTACTATAGCGTCACCTAAATAATACCAATCAAACTAACTAAGTGATCATTTTAAATGGCTTAAATACTCAATAACATCGTTGCTTTCAATCCCAATAGCTAGCTATTGCTCAATCAAGCGCCTTGTTCCTGAAAATTTACACTCATTAAAATTTGAACCATTAATTAATCTGATTGGTATAAAGTACATAATTACATTTAAAATTTTTGCATGACGACAATATTATATGAACATCCGCTTAATGAGCGTATTCGTAATTACCTAAAACTTGAGCAATTTTTTGTTCAAGTTTACAGTTGTGTCAATGCAGATATACATACTCATCATCAAGTATTTTTTAATGCTTTATTTGCCATTATCGACACATTAGAACGTAGTGATATCAAAGGCGAGTTAATTAAAGATTTAGAAAAATTACAACAAAACTTGGTGATATGGTCTCAAGCACCAGACATTGATAGTAGCGCTCTGGAAAGTAATTTGCGTGAAACAGTGGCATTAACCTGTCAGTTGAAAGCTAATAACCAAACTTGGTATCAGCTTAAAGAGAACAAATTACTTGTCAGTTTAAAACAACGCTTTGCCATTCAAGGTGGTAATTCAAGTTTTGATCTGCCGCAGTTACAATTTTGGCTTCACCAACCAACTGAACAAGTGACACCCCAAATAAATCACTGGTTATCATTGCTAGCCTATATAGAAAATTCACTCGCTTTAGTACTTAAATTTATTCGACTACGCTCAGAGTTTCAGTATATAGAAACTGAAAGTGGCTTCTTCCAAGATAGCGGTGAAGGTTTACTGCTATTACGCATTAAAGTGGCTCAGCGTGCTCAGTATTATCCAACTATAAGCGGTAATAAATTTCGTTATTCTATTCGTTTTATGCTGCCATGTGAGAAAAGTGGTCGACGCTATTCAAACCAAGCAACTAAATTTCAACTAGCTCGTTGTTAGCTAGTTTCCATAGATAAACAATAGCGCTATAATAGTGATTATCGTTACTTATTAATTTTGATAAAGATATGACCTTAGAAGTTTCCTGCCCTAATTGTGAAAAAAAAGTAACTTGGTGTAAAGAAAGTGAATTCAGACCTTTTTGCAGTAAGCGTTGTCAATTAATTGATCTAGGTGAATGGGCTGATGAAGGCCATAAAATATCACAGCCAATTCAAGGCGAAACGCCATTAACTGAAGAAATGCTTGATGCATTAGAAGATGAGTTTTTATTAAATAATAAGTTTTTTGTTGAGCCTGAATAGGTGCCTATTGTATTTGTGTACAATAGGCTACGAGCTACGAGACATTAGTCTATTAATGATGGCCTCATTAGCTTTTGGAAAATCTAAGTCATTAAATTCTTCAAGAGCAAACCAGCTTTGCTCTTGCCCTTCTTGAGCATTTGGCTCGCCAATATAATTATCTACAACAAACACCTCTAAACATACTTTTTTATCGCCATAATCGTGATTAATAATAATCAGTGGCTGACAACTTAATACTTCAATATTAATTTCTTCTTTGAGCTCTCTCGCAAGCGCTTGAGCAATCGTTTCATCTTTTTCCACCTTACCACCAGGAAACTCCCACTTACCGCCTTGATGAACATTATTAAGGCGCTTAGTAAGAAAATATTGTGTTTGATGGTATTCATTGGTTGACGTAATAACACCAACAGCAACGTGGACAGATTTAGACATATTGAATACGTGACAAGTTCGCAATTATTAGTAAGGAATATAAATGAATATTATGAGGTAATAGTAGCGAGTTATGAAGTTCATATCAAAATTGACGAACTTCGAAACTCTTTAACTCGCTACTCGACGCTTATTTAAGTCAATTTACCATGACATTGTTTGTATTTTTTACCTGAGCCACAAGGACAAGGTTCATTACGACCAACGCGTGGCATTGCAGGTTTCTCATCAACACTAGCTGCAGTTTTATGCTGAAATTCTTTTGGTGTTTCTGACTTTCTGTGTTGCTCTTCTACCGCTTCTACGTCAGATTCTGCTTGAATCTGAACTTTAGATAAAATACCAACAACATCATATTTTAGGTTATCTAACATTTCTGTAAATAACTCAAAAGATTCACGTTTATATTCTTGTTTAGGATTTTTCTGTGCATGAGCACGTAAACCAATGCCCTGACGTAAATGATCCATGGCTGCTAAATGCTCTTTCCAATGAGAATCTAAACTTTGCAACATGACTGCTTTTTCAAATTGACGTAATACATCAGCGCCAGCCATCTCTTCTTTATCTTTATAGGCCTGCTCAAAGTCAACAATGATTTTTTCACGTAAAGTTTCTTCATGAAGGCTTTTATCTTCATCAAGCCACTTTGCCACAGGTAAATCAGTATTAAACTCACCTTTAAGTTGCTCTTCTAGGCCGGTAACATTCCACATTTCAACTAATGATTGCGGCGGAATATGCTGTTCAATAATACCCGTAATAACATCATTACGAATAGCATTAACTATTTCACTTATCTCAGCTTCATCAAGTAATTCATTACGTTGCTCGTAAATAACACCACGTTGATCATTTGCCACATCATCATATTCTAATAATTGTTTACGCATATCGAAGTTACGACCTTCAACTTTGCGTTGAGCATTTTCAATACTGCGAGTCACCCATGGATGTTCAATCGCTTCACCATGCTCCATACCTAATTTACGCATCATATTTGAAATACGTTCAGAGGCAAAGATACGCATCAATGAATCTTCCATCGATAGATAAAAACGTGTTTCGCCAGCATCACCTTGACGTCCAGAGCGGCCACGAAGCTGGTTATCGATACGGCGAGATTCATGACGTTCTGTCGCCACTATTTTCAAGCCACCTAGCTCAAGCACACGTTCATGATCAATTTGCCATTGTGCTTTAAATTTTTCGATTTGCTCTTCAGTCGGTTGCTTGCTCCCTTTAAATAAAGCAGCAACACCCGCATCTAAATTACCACCAAGCACAATATCAGTACCACGACCAGCCATATTAGTCGCAATGGTTACAGCACCTTCTTTACCTGCATCAGCAACAATTTGAGCTTCTTGCTCATGGAATTTTGCATTAAGTACTTTATGCTTAATTTTAGCCTTCTTCAAAAAGCCAGATAAAAGCTCTGATGTTTCAATCGTGATTGTACCAACTAATACTGGCTGACCACGTTCAACACAATCTTTAATATCGTCTAATATTGCTTCAAATTTCTCTTCCGTCGTTAGGTAGATCAAATCAGCCATATCTTTACGAATCATTGGCTGATTAGTCGGAATTATAACCGTTTCTAAACCATATATATGTTGAAATTCAAATGCTTCAGTATCAGCTGTACCTGTCATACCTGACAATTTTTCATATATTCTAAAGAAATTTTGAAAGGTAATTGAAGCAAGGGTTTGGTTTTCATTTTGAATAGTCACACCTTCTTTGGCTTCTATCGCTTGATGTAAGCCTTCAGACCAACGACGACCTTCCATAGTTCGCCCTGTGTGTTCATCAACAATAACTATATCATTACCTTTAATGATGTAATCTACATCTTTAACGAATAGTTTGTGGGCGCGTAACGCCGCCATAACATGATGTAACAAGGTAATATTTGACGCAGAGAATAAGGTATCACCTTCTTGCAACAATTCTTTTTCACGCAGAATATTTTCAATAAGAATTTGACCACGCTCAGTTAAATATACCTGCTTGGCTTTTTCATCAACAGTGTAATCACCTTCAACGAAGCCTTCTGATTGACCTGTGTCTTGATCTTTATCTTCTTCGCTCTGTACTTCAAGTGTTGGCACGATAAGATCAATCGCTTTGTATAACTCTGAGCTATCTTCGGCTTGCCCTGATATAACAAGAGGAGTACGCGCTTCATCAATTAAAATTGAATCAACCTCATCTACAATAGCAAAGTTTAATTTTTTCTGAGCACGCTCTTCAGATGAAAACACCATATTGTCGCGTAAATAATCGAAACCAAATTCGTTATTAGTACCGTAAGTAACATCTGCTTGATAAGCTGCTTGCTTATCCTGTGGTGACATACCCGCTATATTGCAACCAACAGTCATATCTAAAAAGGTAAATAATGGGCGAATCCAATCTGCATCGCGAGTTGCTAAATAATCATTAACGGTAATAACATGAACACCGTCACCGGTTAAGGCATTTAAATAAGAGGGTAAAGTTGCCGTAAGCGTTTTACCTTCACCGGTGCGCATTTCAGCAATTTTGCCATCATTTAACACCATACCACCGATCATTTGCACGTCAAAATGGCGCATACCAAAAACACGTTTACTGGCTTCACGAACAACAGCAAATGCTTCAGGCAATATTTGCTCTAATGTTTCATTATTGGCTAAACGTTCTTTGAATTCAGCTGTTTTTGCTTTTAATTCATCATCACTTAGTGCTTCTAAAATCGGCTCTAATGCAGTTATTTTTTTTACTTCTTTGCCCATTTGTTTTAATAATCTATCGTTACGACTACCAAACATTTTTGTTAACAATTTTACAAACATCTTATTTAACCATTTTGTGATATTTAGCAGACAAAACTATTTTGCATACCATGTGAATATTATTATAAATTTTTACTATTATTTATATGCTTAGATTACAATTTTATTCTTCTGAAGTGCTGCCACTCCGTCGACTATTTTGCTTTGCGATAGACAAATTTAATAGGATCAATTTGTCTATCGTTGCGCAAAATTTCATAATGTACATGAGGTCCAGTTGACCGTCCGGTACTACCCATACGAGCTATTACTTGTCCTTTACTTACTACTTCACCAACATTAACCAATAACTGCTTATTATGCCCGTAACGTGTCTTTAAACCATCACCATGATTAATTTCTATCAATAGACCATAGCCATACCGATCTTCAGCCCAACTAACAATACCTGATGCGGTAGCTATGATTTCGCCATCTTCCTTTCCCGCAAAATCAATGCCTTTGTGCATTGAAGCTCTACCATTAAAGGGATCTTTACGTATGCCAAAATAAGAAGATAACCAACCTTTAGTGATAGGCCGACCAGATAAATATCGTGTATTCTCTATATGGTGACCTAATGTTAAAGATTCAAGTATATTTAACTGATTTTCTTTATGATTTAATGAGTTTTCTAATTGTGTAATTTCTAATAGTAATTGTGAAAGGGGCTTTCTACTTAAATCACCGTATGCTCGCGAAGGACCACCACTTGGTGGTAATTTTTGCAAATTAAATTCTTGCTCTGGAATATTGGCATTAGCCGCTAAACGACCACCTAAAGCATTTAAGCGCAGTACATGACTTTGTAATTCAGCCAACTTCATTGTTAATGCAGTTAATTTTTGCTTTTTAAATTCAATATTCTTGAATTCAGTTGCGGTAATATCTGTTTGTTGATTAGAAATAACCGTACTTTCGTTCGCCAAATAATCAATATTACTAATAGGTTGTTCATTCGTAGACAAAACCAAATGAACAATAACACCTGAAATCAAGGCAAAAAACATGACAGCAGAAAGCCAATGCAGCTTATTTAAGCGCATTGAAAATCTTACATTCTTTCCTCGGTACAGTAGTGTTAAACTCATCTTTATTTCTTACTATTTTCTTTAAAACTTACAGCAGTTCAAAATTTAGGCTAATAACTATGGCGCGAAGACCAAAAGTTCCCAAAGATATGTCAACGCTATTCAATTCGACGACTGGCACTTTGGCACAAATTCAAGCAAAAACCAACTCTTTGAGTCTATTGTCTGACATTGTACGACAAATATGCCCTGACCTACCAGAGGATGCGCTCAATATTGCTAATTTTGTTCAATCGACTTTAATCATTGAGGTAAAGTCGCCTGTTTGGGGGCAGCGGTTGCAATTCGAACGTAACAATATATGCCGACAACTCATTGAAGAAACCCAAGGGAAGTTTACAAAAATAGAGATAAAAGTGAACCCTCAAGGCCACCGACAACCTCCTAATCAAAACACCTATGAATATAAAGAGTCAGTTTACAATAAAAGTTCAGTGCAAAACATTTCGACTCATACGGCTTCACAGTTATTAGATATTGCCGAAAAGGCGCCTAAAGGTTTAAAAGAAAAATTACAAAGACTAGCGGCTAATGCGAATAAACGAAACCGCTAACCGCAAATGTCCTTTCATATTCTACGAGTACTAATTCTCATTCACCCTTAACGTAAAAAACCGAGTCAGTACTCGGTTTTTTACGTTAAGGGTGCTAGCAATCAAAAAGCTGCAGCATTAACTTCTTGGTACTCTATCGGAGAGGATACTTTATCTTCTTCATAAGTAACCCACTCCCATGAATCTTTTTGTTTGAATACTTCTCTTAATAACATGTTGTTCAAGCCATGGCCGGATTTAAAAGCATTTAATTCACCGAGTATACTTGCACTGCCCATGTACAGATCGCCAATAGCATCTAGTATTTTATGTTTCACAAACTCATCATCGTAGCGCAATTCATTTTTATTCAGCATACGATATTCATCAAGTACTATCGCATTTTCCAAACTACCACCCAAAGCAAGATTATGAGAACGGAGGAAATCAATATCTTTCATAAAACCAAAAGTACGGGCTCTGCTGATCTCTTTAATGAATGAACAACTAGAAAAATCCATACTCATCGTTTGACAAGTATTAGCAATAACAGGGTGATCAAATTCAATAGCAAAGTTGACTCTAAAACCTTCATAAGGGAGTAACTCTGCCCACTTATCACCTTCTTCAACGCGAATTGCTTTCTTTATACGAATAAAGCGTTTGGCTACATTTTGTGTTTCAATACCAACAGACTGAATCAAGTAAACAAAAGGTAAAGCACTGCCATCCATAATAGGTATTTCAGGCGCATCAACATCAATAATTAAATTATCAATACCTAAGCCAGCTACCGCTGATAACAAATGTTCAACGGTAGAAATTTTTATCGATTGTTCGTTAACTAAACAGGTACATAAGGTTGTTTCACCCACAGCTTCAGGCGTCGCTTTGATATCGACCACAGGGTCAAGATCAACACGACGAAAGACAATACCGGTGTTTGCTGGCGCAGGACGGAGAGTAACCTGTACCTTTTCACCTTTATGTAATCCAACACCTACGGTTGAAACGCTTGTTTTTAGTGTACGTTGCTTAATCATATTAGCCTCGTTTTTACCTATACTTTACCTACAATTAGTGCCCTTTACTTCTGCCCATCTCACTTACAAAAATGAAATTATGACCAAAGTAAATTACCTAACTTGGTAGGTATGCTTTTTTCGCTGACGTAATATAACAATAATATGCAATAAAATCAAAAGTGACTACTTATTACCATCGTTATTTTACACCTAACAACTAATTATCGACCAGTATCAATTTGTAATATCAATCAAGTAATTGGTAACTATTCATGAGTTACTAGTCAGCTTGTTTACGCAAAAATGCCGGGATATCTAAATAATTGTCTAAATCTGCATGCGCAACTTTTTGAACATTACTATCTGTCATTACAATAGGCTCTGCTGCCGTATCTACTTGTGGTGCTGCTGGCGTATAATCACCACCAACCACTTTTGGCTCAACCATAGGTACTGGATTAACAAGTGTAATATCTGGCTTGATTTCTGCGCCGATGCCTGTAGCAACAACAGTTACGCGAAGCTCTTCTGTCATTTCAGGATCAATAACAGCACCAACAACAACAGTCGCATTTTCACTGGCAAATGCTTTTACCGCATTACCAACAGTTTCAAACTCATCAATACTAATATCCATACCCGCAGTAATATTAACTAAAATACCGCGTGCTCCGGCTAAGTCGACATCTTCAAGTAACGGGCTAGAAATTGCGGCTTCTGCGGCTTCTTCAGCACGGTCTTCACCTGATGCAATACCAGAGCCCATCATAGCAGTACCCATTTCTGACATTACTGTACGTACATCAGCAAAATCGACATTGATTAAACCCGGGCGAGTAATTAACTCAGCAATACCTTGCACCGCACCTAATAAAACATTATTGGCCGCTTTGAAAGCATCTAATAAACTGGTTCCTGGACCAAGTACTTTTAACAGTTTTTCGTTAGGAATAGTAATTAATGAATCAACACTTTTAGCTAATGCCTCAATGCCTTGGTCAGCGTAATTCATGCGCTTTTTGCCTTCGAATGGAAAAGGTTTAGTTACCACAGCAACCGTTAAAATCCCCATTTCCTTTGCTATTTCAGCAACGACAGGGGCAGCACCTGTACCGGTACCACCACCCATACCCGCGGCGATAAAGATCATATCTGCACCATCAAGCGTTTGCATAATAGTTTCACGATCGTCTTCTGCTGCTTGACGCCCGATATTAGGGTTAGCACCGGCGCCTAAGCCTTTAGTTACATCAGCACCTAGCTGCAAAGTAACATTGGCCGATGAATTACGTAGCGCCTGAGAATCGGTATTTGCCGTAATAAACTCTACACCTTCAATGGTTTGGCTTACCATGTGCTCTACAGCGTTACCGCCGCCGCCACCAACTCCAATGACCTTTATTACCGCTTCTTCGTTATGGTCTTCCATTAATTCAAACATTTTTCTCTCTCCGTTTTAATTAAATTTGCCAGAATAAATTCTGACCGATATAAATTCTTTTTATCTAAGCTTATTATTAAAATAAGTTAAAATTCACCTTTAAACCAAGCATGTAACCTTGACCATAGTCCTGTTACCCCTGCTGATTTTTGATTTTCTTTAGTGCCTGACTGATGCGCTTGCATACCGTAATGCAACAAGCCAACAACCGTGGCATAGCTTGGATCATCTACATATTCATTTAGACCTTGTACGGCTAACGGTGATGCGATTCGTACAGGCATTTGAAAGACTTCTTCGGCAAACTCCACCACACCTTCCATTTTTGCTGTACCTCCGGTTAAAACATAACCAGCAGCAATTTGATCTTCTAAGCCTGCTTCGCGGACTTCTTCTTGAATTAATTCAAATAATTCCTGATATCTTGGCTCAACCACTTCAGATAACGTATGACGCGACATAGTGCGAGCTGGACGACCACCAACACTCGGAACTTCAATACTTTCCTCCATGCTAACCAAATGTCTCAAGGCGCATGCATATTGCACTTTAATGTCTTCTGCATGGCTTAATGGTGTACGGAATATTTTGGCTATATCACTAGTGACTTGATTTCCCGCAACAGGAATAACCGCGGTATGACGAAGTGCGCCACCAATGAATATCGATATATCCATCGTACCTGCGCCCATATCAATCACACAAATACCTAGCTCTTTCTCATCATCGGTTAATATCGAGTAGCTTGAAGCTAATGCAGAAAAAATTAATTGATCGGCACTTAAGTTACATCGTTCAACACATTTAACTAAATTTTTAGCCATGTCATTAGCACAGGTAACAATATGCACTTTGGCTTCCATACGAACGCCCGACATGCCTATAGGGCTTTTAATGCCATCTTGACAGTCGATGCTAAATTCTTGCGGTAATACATGCAACATACGACGTTCAGCGGAAATTGGTACGCTGCGTGCAGTATGAATAACATTATCAACGTCTTCTTGGGTGACTTCTTTGTCGTTGATTGGCACCATGCCATTTTCATTTTGACAACTTATGTGCTTACCCGAAATACCCAAATAAATTGAGCTGATTTGGCAATCAGCCATCAACTCAGCTTCGTTAATTGCTCGCTGTACAGATTGAATAACTAAATTCAAATCATTAACGCCACCTTTGTCCATACCGCGTGCAGGTTGATTACCAACACCAACAATACTTAATTGATTATCAGGGGTAATTTCGCCAACCGCGACAGAAATTTTTGATGTGCCGATATCTAATCCTACGACTAAATTTCTTTCTATAATTTTAGACATTAAAGGTGAGCTCTTTTGTTAATAGCATAAATACATGGCTTGTTTTTTGTTCTTTGTGTCGTTTCATGCTTAAGGGTATGTTGGCCACTGACTTCCAGCCAACTGCCAATCCTGTATCATACCGTAAATCAATATAATCCACCGCTTGTTTTAACTGTTTTTTACTATTATTTTTCTGTTTAGGTTGTTGTTCTAAGTGAGTTTTGATTAAAGGATATACATCCATAAACCTTTGCACACGTTTTACCCGTTCTTCACGACCTAAATTCAACATAACACCATCATTTAAAGTCAGTTGCCATGAAAAACGCTCGCTAAGTACAAGCTCATCAATAGTTAAGTTTCTATACTCAAGTAAGTCGTTTAAGTTAATGAAATTCTCTAACGCTAACAACTCGCTACCTTCAGGACCATAAAACTGCGGTAAGGCCTGCTTTAGTGCTCTAGTATCCGCTTGAAATGCCTTACCAAATTGATTTAATAAGAAATCACCATTCCATAAAGCTACAGGCGTTTGATCGACAATATAAATTTTCACTTCATTCGGCCATTGTTTTCTTACCGCAACAGAATAAACCCAAGGCAAAGCAGATACTTGATTTTGGATCTCATTGACATCAACTTGAAAGAAATTACCTAAATTAATACTATTCATCGCAGCCAATACCTCTTCTCGTTGGGTATATGGCATTTCACCACTGATCACTACTGAGTTCACCGGTAAATTCTCTTGGTCCATCAACGTATTCGTCAACCACCAAGCAATACTGATCAAACTAATAAGCACACACAAGAAAAACGCCAAGCCAAGGCCAAACGATAATGCTTGTTGATTTACTGTGATTAACTGCTTATTTTTCATATTTCATTATCTATTTTGTCGGATTAAAATCCAAAACCTATTAACGAATACTCAATAAAACAATACGTTCAACTAGTTCACTAAAAGTTAAACCATGTACTTTTGCCGCTTTTGGTACTAAAGATGTTTGTGTCATGCCGGGTACGGTATTAACTTCCAATACTTGCCATCCCCCTTCGCTATCTTGCATTAAATCGACACGTCCCCATCCACTTGCACCAGTTGCTTTAAATGCCTGCAGTGAAAGCGATTTTATATGCGTTTCTTCTTTTTCACTTAATCCACAAGGACAATGATATTGAGTACTCGTTGATTGGTATTTAGCTTCATAATCATAAAATTCTCGTGGCGTTTCCATATGTATAGCAGGCAATGCTTCATCACCTAGAATTGCGACAGTATATTCAGGGCCGTCAATCCATGCTTCTAACAAAACATCACCATCAAAACCAAACGCTTCCACTAATGCGCTATGTAACGTTTCAACGGAATCGGCCATTGCCATGCCTATACTTGAACCTTCATGGGCAGGCTTAACCATAACTTTACCGCCCAACACATTGAGCTGCTGCTCAATATCCAAGTCACAAAAGTCAGCTTTAGTTACCACTGCAAACTGCGCTGTTGGGATACCACAGGCTTTAAATATTTGTTTGCTACGTACCTTATCCATTGATAAAGCCGAGCCTAAAACATTTGAGCCGGTATAACTGATGTCTAATGATTCTAATGCACCTTGCAAACAACCATCCTCACCACCACGCCCATGTAAAGCGATAAACACATGCTTTATGTTTTGACTAGCTAACGCAGTTAATGGTACCTCTTTAGTATCAATTAACTGTACGTTAAAACCTGCTTTCTCTAGCCCTTCTGCTATGGCTTTACCTGAGTTAAGCGATACATCACGTTCTGCAGAAGTACCACCATAAAGTACAGTTAACGTTTGTTGTTTTAATTCAGCCAACCGTGCTGTTTTTTCAGCAATCGACATTTTTTTACTTTCTAATCGCGTCATTTATCACCTAGTTTACTTGCAATAACGAGTGCAAGGATAAGTCACGTGCTACTAAACCAATATTGCCTGCTCCTTGGGTGATAACCATATCGTTATCCTGCAATTGTGCGGCAAGTAACGCTGGCAACATATCAACATCACTAACATAAATAGGTTCAATTTGACCCCGTTGTCGAATTGAACGTGCCAAACTTTTACTATCGGCGGAAACGATTGGCGCTTCACCCGCAGAATAAACATCTAATAAAAATAAGCAGTCAACTTCTGATAACACTTCAACAAAATCTTCGTATAAATCACGCGTACGAGAATAACGATGAGGCTGAAATACCATGACTAACCGTTTATCTGGCCAACCTGTGCGCATGGCTAAAATAGTCGCTTTAACTTCACTTGGATGATGTCCATAATCATCAACTAATACCATATTACCGGCATCAGTACTTAGTACTGCAAGCTGTTCAAATCGACGACCTATACCAGCAAATTCTGCTAACGCTTGGCAAATGGCTTCGTCATTAACTCCTTCGTCTTTGGCAACCGCAACACTAGCAAGCGCATTAAGTACATTGTGCTGCCCCGGTAAATTAACACTCATATCAAGCGGTGGTTGACCATCAACTTCTACGGTAAAGTAACTGACACCACCATCTTGCTGATAATTCACTGCACGTATATCGGCATCTTCAGAAAAACCATAGGTAATCACCTGGCGGCTAATGCGTGGTAATAATTCACGAACAACCGGGTTATCAATACACACCACAGCTAAACCGTAAAAGGGTAAATTATGTAAAAATTCAATATAAGTGTCTTTGAGTTTTTCAAAATCACCTTGATAAGTTTCCATATGATCAGCATCAATGTTGGTTATCACCGACACCATTGGTTGTAAGTGTAAAAAAGATGCATCACTTTCATCCGCTTCAGCAACCAAGTAACGACTACTACCTAAGCGAGCATTTGTACCCGCACTATTGAGTAAGCCACCGATAACAAAAGTAGGGTCTAGTTGCCCTTGGGCAAATATACTAGCAATCAAGCTAGTGGTCGTGGTTTTACCATGTGTGCCTGCAATGGCAATTCCATGACGGAAACGCATCAATTCCGCTAACATTTCTGCACGACGTACAACAGGAATACGCGCAGCTTTTGCCGCTACCAATTCTGGATTATCCTGACTTATTGCCGTTGATACCACGATAACACTTGCGCCAGCAATATTTTCGCTCGCATGACCAATAGTGATATCAGCACCAAATTTAGTGAGACGCTTTACCACTTGATTTTCACCAATATCTGAGCCTGATATTTGATAGCCTTCATTCAATAACACTTCAGCAATTCCGCCCATGCCAGCACCACCGATACCAACAAAGTGAATCCGCTTAACGCGACGCATCTCTGGTACTTTGACATTAACTTTATTCATCGCGCTTTGGCTTCTGATGCTTTGATTCATTGTATTTTGGCTCATGTTATTACTCATTTTCTCTATTTAACTCTTATTACTGCAGACGAGTTGCTGACATATATTGGCAACTTTATCTGTTGCATCAATATCCGCGGCAGCTAAAGCCGCTTGCGCCATATTTTTTAAGGTTTGCGGTTCACTAAATAGCTCATCTAATAATGTAGCCAAGCCCGAACTTGTTAATTCATGTTGTTTTACTAACGTTGCTCCACCACGAGCAACCAAATATTGGGCATTTTTAACTTGGTGATCATCAACTGCATGTGGCAAAGGCACAAAAACAGCAGGTGTTGCAGCCATCGCTAGTTCAGAGACAGTTAATGCCCCAGCCCTACAAATAACAACATCAGCCCATTGATATGCACTAGCGATATCATCAATAAACTCTGATATTTGTACTTGGTCATTGGCTAAGCTTTGGTGCTTATATGCTTCAATAACTTCTTCTTGTTTACCCTTGCCTGTTTGATGGCGTATATTATAAGGCAGTTGTCCGGCGGTGTTATCAGACGCTTCTACCAATTGAGTAAAACTTATCGGCACTATTTGATTTAAAATTTGTGCACCTAAACTGCCCCCTACAACCAAAATATTGTTAGTTACTTTAACTATTTCATCATTAAAATTAGGTTCTGCTTGATGATCTACATGATCTCCAATACTTGCTCTTAAAGGGTTACCTACTACTTCTGCAGCAATCTCGCCTTTAAAAGCATTTGGGAAAGCACAACAAACAGTAGTTGCAATGCGCGCTAATAATCGATTAGTTAACCCTGCTGCTGCATTTTGCTCATGTACAATTAAGGGTTTTCTCATTAGCCATGCGGCTAAGCCACCGGGAGCACTGGCATAACCCCCCATACCCAAAACTGCATCCGGTTTTATTGTATGAATAACACTGCACGCTTGAAATATCGAGCGCAGTAATTTGAATGGTAACTTCAACCAAGCCAGTAAATTTTTATGACGTAAGCCGCTAATATTGATAAATGAAATATCATAACCATGCTTAGGTACAATATCCGCTTCCATCCGATCAGCCGTACCTAACCAATGAATATGCCAACCTTCACTTTTTAATTTATCGGCTACGGCAAGTCCCGGAAATATATGCCCGCCGGTACCTCCTGCCATCACTAGTAATGTTATAGGTTTAGCGGTTGGAGTTTTAATGCTCATTACTATCTCCAACACTTCTCTCTTTTCTTTTAGAGGATGTCGCTTGAATACTTTGCATGCGCAATTCGTGATCAATACGAATTAGGATCACCACGGCAAGTGTCATGATAATCATAGAGCTACCGCCATAACTTATTAGTGGCATAGTTAAGCCTTTAGTAGGTACTATGCCTGCACTGGCGCCAACATTTACTGCCGCCTGAAAACATATCCAAATACCAATAGCATAAGCGAAAAAACCTTCAAAGAATTTCTCTTTAGCGAGCGCCTTTTTTCCTAACATCAAAGCTTTAAATACCAGCACCATGCTTAATAATAAAATAAATGCTACACCGATAAAACCAAACTCTTCTGCTAACACAGCCATAACAAAATCGGTATGCGCTTCGGGTAAATATTCTAATTTTTGAATACTATTGCCTAAACCCTGACCAAAAACTTCACCGCGGCCATAGGCCATCAGTGATTGAGTTAGCTGGTAACCACTACCAAAGGGATCTTGCCATGGATCTAAAAAACTGGTGATTCGACGCCAGCGGTAAGGTTCAAAAACGGCTAGCATAGACAATAGAAAAACCCCAACTGATGCCAAGCTAATAAACTGCCAAAGTTTAGCGCCCGCTAAAAATAGCAAACCAAACGTGGTTACAAACATCACGATAATGGTTCCTAAATCAGGCTGTCTTAATAGCAAGCCAGCCAATATGCCAAACACCACTAAGGGCTTAGCAAAACCTCGCCAATCTTCCATTACTTGATCGCGACGGCGCACTAAATAAGCTGCTAAATAACAAAAGAAAAATAACTTAGCGGGCTCTGCCGCTTGTACAGTAATTGGGCCAAGTGCAATCCAGCGGGTTGAACCGTTCACTGAGCGACCAATCAGCAATACAGTCACTAGCAAAAAGATGCCAAAGATTAGCAGGTAACTACTATTTTTTTGCCACCAAGCCATTGGTATTTGTAAGGCGACGCCCGCAATACCTAAACTTAAAACGATGTAAATTGCATGACGAATAACGAAGTGGAAAGGATTGTTAAACAAGCGTTCCGCCACTGGCATAGAAGAGCTTGCAACCATAATCAAACCAATCATATACATAACTAAAGCGATAACGATAATGCTACGATCGAAAACGGCTCTATCTTGATCTACATCAGGTGAACTAAATTGGGTAAATTTATTTGCCAAGTTGCTCAACACTTCTTGATAAAATGGCAATTGCATTTGGCTTTCAGTTTTAGTAGTTGAGGCTGTCATTTGCTTACCCCTGAGACTTTCTCCACGGCAGCAATAAATTGCTCGCCACGATCACCAAAGTTCTTAAACATGTCTAAACTCGCGCAAGCTGGCGATAACAAAACAATATCACCTGCTTTAGCTATTGATTTCGCTTTTTGTACCGCGGTGAGTAAACTCGTTACTTTATTTGCACGTTGAGCTACTTGCGCAATTCTATCGCCATCTTTACCTAGTGTAATCACTTGGCTAACATGCGCAGTCAATGGCTCAATTAATGGCGTAAAATCTGCACCTTTACCATCGCCACCAGCAATTAAAATCAATTGCTGTTTTACGCCATTTTCTGTGGTTAGTGTTTGTGCTAAACCATTAATCGCAGCGATAGTTGCGCCAACATTGGTGGCTTTTGAATCATTTATCCAAGTAATACCATCATCACTGACTATTTTTTGACAGCGGTGAGCTAAGCCAGTAAACCCAGCTAAGCTTTTCACCATAGCCGAGATAGACCAACCTGCACTGTAGCCAAGTGCTAAAGCGGCTAGATAATTTAATGCATTGTGCATACCCGCTAGTGGTAGTTCATCCAACGAGATTAAGTTTTGCTTTGCAAAAGCCAATGTCGTTTTACCCTTTACTAGTGTTACGCCAAACTGATTTTTAGTAGGCTCATCACTACCAAAAGAAAGTACTGGCTGAGACTTATTAGCCGATTTAGTCGCGTCATCATCGCGGTTAATAATCGCTAATTTACCTTGCGGATAAATACTTTGTTTAATACGTTGGTAGTTTTCCATGTTCTGATGGCGATCAAGATGATCATCACTAACATTTAGCACGCTAGTAGCAATAGCCTGCATACTAGTTAATGTTTCTAGTTGGAAGCTCGATAGCTCTAAAATTAAAAATGCTGGTATATCTGTGTTTTCACCTGTTGTTTCTTTAGTGAAGATATCTAAGACTGGCTGGCCAATGTTACCACCGAGTTGAGCATTAACCCCTAAGCTATCAGCTAAATAAGCCAATAAAGAAACCACGGTAGATTTACCATTTGATCCCGTTACCGCTAATATTTGAATAGGATTAACATCGGGTTGAATAATACGTTCATTATTAAGTAGACAAAATAGTTCCACATCACCCATAACACGACAATCAGCTGATATATGTTGAGCAATACCACTAATTGCACTATCAATACCTGGGCTTATCAAAATAATGTCAGCATTAGTGATTAATTCACTGTGCCATTGCCCTAAATGTAAACTAGCATTGGGAAATTCGTCACTAAATTGTTGCTCACTATAATCCCCCGAAAAAGGCTGAGTACGAGAATCATTAACAGCAAAAAACAAACCTTGAGCACTAAGATAGCGAACACAAGACATGCCTGTGATGCCAGCGCCTAGCACTAGAATTTGTTTATTTTTAAAATCTGCTAACAATGTCATTTCTATATTTTTCTCTACTCGTTACTATTAATTAGAGGTTATTTACTCGATGCCTTAAGCCAAAACTCATGCTTACTTCAACTAGCGAAGTTTCAATGTTGCTAATCCAATCAACACTAAAATAAAGGAGATGATCCAAAAGCGGACAATCACTCGTGGCTCAGGCCAACCTTTTAATTCGTAATGGTGATGAATTGGCGCCATACGAAAAATTCGCTGACCGCGTAGTTTATATGAGCCCACTTGTAAAATTACCGAAACTGTTTCCATAACGAAAACGCCACCCATAATAAAAAGCACTAATTCTTGTCTCACTAAAACGGCAATTACCCCTAATGCAGCCCCTAACGCTAGTGAGCCGACATCGCCCATAAAAACTTGAGCTGGGTAAGTGTTAAACCATAAGAAGCCTAGGCCTGCTCCAACAATAGCTGTACAAACCACCACTAATTCTGAGGTCATGGCTATATAAGGAATATTTAAATAACTAGAAAAGTTAACGTGACCTGTAACATATGCGAACAATGCAAAAGCGCCTGCAACCATGATAGTAGGCACTATGGCTAAACCATCTAAACCATCAGTTAAATTAACCGCATTACTGGTACCAACAATGACAAAGTAGGTCATCACAATATAAAAGATGCCCAGTTGCGGCATAACGTCTTTAATAAACGGAATAAGTAAAAAGGTTTGCTCTGGATGTGATATTTGATATAAAAATATTGCTGTGGCTAAGCCTGCTACGGTTTGCCAAAAATATTTCCACCTAGCAATTAAACCATTTGAATCTTTACGTATAACTTTACGATAATCATCAACAAAGCCAATGATGCCAAAACTTACCACGACAAACAGCACAACCCAAACATAGACATTACTTAAATCAGCCCAAAGCAATACGCTAAGAACAATCGCGGCTAAAATTAAAATACCGCCCATCGTTGGCGTGCCAGATTTTGATAAGTGACTTTCTGGGCCATCGCTGCGAACTGTTTGCCCTATTTGCATTTTTTGCAAATAACGAATTAACTTAGGACCAAAGTAAAGAGATATAAATAACGCGGTTAACGTACTAACAATTGCACGAAAAGTTAAGTACGAAAAAACATTAAACACACTATAGTATTGGGTTAAAAATTCGGCTAACCAATGTAACATTAAGAGTCGCCCTCAGCAGAATGGCCAACGTTATTTTGATAACGGTTATCATGCCAGCTAATTATATCTTCAACGACATTTTCCATATGAGCGCTACGTGAGCCTTTTACTAAAATATTGATATTTGATTCCTGATTTTTATCGTCTTGTCTGAGCAGTGAAAATAAGTATGCTGATAAATCAGTACGCTCGCTAAAATGCTTACTCATTGCTTTATTTTTGTGAGCAAAAGCATCACTGGTATTTTGGCTTAATACGCCGAGGGTAAGCAGAACATTAATCCCTAGTTCTTTGGCAAACTTCCCCACTTCTTGGTGATAACTGCGTGCTTCGCTGCCAAGTTCACCCATATCACCCAAAATTAATATTTGTTTACCTGAGTAATTAGCTAACAAAGAAATTGCTGCTTTAATCGACTCCACATTGGCATTATAAGTATCATCAATTAACTTTATTTCTTGGATTGAGTTTTTACTTGTTAACTGATGAATGTTCGAACGCCCTTTTACCGGTTTCATTTCAGCTAGACCTAAACGAATATCATGTAAACTTGCGCCACATTCTATCGCGGCAGCGGCAGCAGCAACGGCATTACAAACATTATGTTTACCCGGTACGGTGAGCTTTATTACACATTGACCAAGAGATGTATGTAAATCAAAACTGGCGCAGCCATTATCATCTAAACAAACATTACTGCTGTAACAGTCGGCGTTAACAGCGCCATCTTTACCCCTTGCGTAAGCACAAGAAAAGGTACGAACTTGTTTGTCCGTTAAACGCCACTGCCATTTGCTGGTGTATTTTGTGTCTTGGTTATAAAGCGCAATACCATTAACAGCTAAACCAGAAAATATTTCACCCTTAGCACGAGCTACACCACATAAATCGCCAAAGCCTTCTAAATGTGCAGCGGCAATGTTGTTAATCATGGCAACATCTGGTTTGACTAAGTCAGTGGTATAAGCAATTTCACCAATATGATTAGCACCCATTTCTATCACCGCAAAATCGTCATTTTTGGTTAAGCGTAATAACGTTAAAGGCACACCAATGTCATTATTATAATTTCCATTTGTCGCTAATACTTTACCTAACCGAGATAAAATAGCTGCTAACATTTCTTTTACTGTGGTTTTACCGCTACTGCCTGTAATGCCAATGGTTTTAGGGGCAACTTGCTGCTTCACATAAGCGGCTATTTGACCCAAAGCAATACGTGTATCCTCAACTATAATTTGAGCAATGTTTTCAGCATTTAAGCCATCAATTTCATGATCAACAATTAAGACCTGACAGCCTTTATCAATCACTTGTTGAGCAAAGCGATGACCATCAAAATGAGGTCCTTTAAGTGCTAAAAAAGCATCCTTTACTTGCAATGCACGAGAGTCTGTTACCAAATTTTCGATAGTTAACGTTTTAAGTGATTCATGACAAAGTAACTGACCTTTGGTTGCAGTTGCCAACGTGGCTAAATCCATAGCGATCATAGTTGATCACCTAGTGATTTAGACGCCGAATTAGCGTTAACCTGTTTAAAGAAGTCCATCACAATTTGTCTTTCGTTATAATCAATTTTCTCGTTACCTAAAATAATATAATCTTCATGTCCTTTACCTGCTAACAACACCACATCATCACTATTAGCTTTACTTAAGGTTGCCAATACGGCCTGTTCTCTATCAACAATTATCTTGTATTGTGCCTGTGGCGCTAAACCCGCCAAAATATCATCGATAATACTCATTGGCGCTTCAGAGCGGGGGTTATCATTAGTGATCACTAAGTAATCAGCAAACTTTTCTGCTGCTTGAGCCATTAGCGCTCGCTTACCTTTATCTCTATCGCCACCACAACCAAAAACCACATGTAAACTACCATGACAATGTTGACGACAAGCCTGTAGCGCTTTTTCTAAAGCGTCAGGTGTATGGGCATAATCAACTACCGCTGTTGGCAATGTTGATGCCATTGGTACTTTGGCCGAAAAAGCTTCCATACGGCCCGCAATCGCCTTAACGCGAGTAATTTTTTGAGCTATATTGGATAAAGAAATTCCTTCAATCAATAACACCGCAATCACAGCTAATAAGTTATCAATATTAAAATCACCCAATAATGGGCTCTGAATTTCAATATTGCCTAGGTGAGTATTTAAAATAAAATTAACACCTTGGCTATGGTGTTCAACGTTATAACAGCTGACAAACTGGCTTGAATTGCTAACTAAATCACTGCGCCCATAAAGCCATAAGTTTTTTGGGTTATCTGGCCATGCGGCTAACCACGTTTTAACTTGTTCATCATCACCATTTAATACGGCAACTTGTTTATCGTTATGAATAAATAATTGCCTTTTGGCCGCGGCATAATCAGCCATATTACCGTGGTAATCTAAGTGCTCTCGGCTTAAATTAGTAAAAACGGCAATATCAAAGGTACTTCCGTTAACGCGACCTTGCTCAAGCGCATGTGAAGAAACCTCCATCGCAAGGTGAGTTACTTTTTCTTTAGTAAATTGATTAAATAATTGCACTAAATCAGTGGCACTTGGCGTGGTGTTTTCTATCGTTTTTAAATTATTCACCATACCGGCACCATTGGTCCCGATAATTGCGCAAGGTTTTTGACAGCTTGTTAGTATTTGTCCAAGTAACTGGCTAGTACTCGTTTTACCATTAGTGCCGGTAATGCCTATCATGGTCATTTTTTCTTGCGGTGTTTGATAATAAGCACTGGCAAGGGTAAATAACTCTTTATTTAATTGGTAGAAACTCACCACAGCAATGTCTTGTTGAAAAACGATATTGCCATGTTCATTTTCATCGACGCATTCAGCTAAAACTAAACTAGCCCCTTTGTTTATGGCAGCAGAAATATATTTTCGCCCATCTAAAGCATGACCAATAATGGCGCAAAAAACATCACCTGAATTAAGCTGTCGAGTATCATTCGTTAAGTCACCTAACCGATCAGCTAGGGCAAAGTCACTCGGTAATTTGATGGAAAAACAATCTAACAGTTGCACCATAAATTGACGTGAAGACTTAGACATCATTAGCCTCCAATACCTTTACACTTGACTCATCATTCGTTTTTCTTAATATTTTACGCTGTGCTAATTTTTCATTGGCATCAGGCACAACATTTAATACGCGCAGCGCGCCTTTCATTACGCGAGAAAACACTGGCGCAGCAACTTCACCGCCATGATATAGATCGCCACCGGGATCATTAATAACCACAACCACAACCACTTTAGGATCAGAAATAGGGGCAATACCTGCAAATAAGCCTACATAATCATTGCCATAACCGCCAGCTACCGCCTTAAAAGAAGTACCCGTTTTTCCGCCAATACGGTAGCCCGCCACTTTCGCTTTTTGTACATGCTCATCAACAACGGTTTCTAGCATTTTCATCACTGCGGTAGAATTTTTTTGAGAAAAAACTCGGACACCTTCGTTTGTTTGTGCAGTTTTGACAATAGATAACTCACGCTTAATGCCGCCATTAGCTAAAGTGGCGTAGAAACGAGCTAATTGCATAGGCGTTATTGCCAGCCCATAACCGAATGATAGTGTAGCTAATTCAAATTTTGACCATCGTGGTCTGTCATGCATCATGCCAGAGCTTTCACCAACCAAACCTGTGCCAGTGTTATCGGCAAAACCTGCATCAAAAAACTTATCGAGCAAAAAGGTTTTTGGCACTGACAAGGCAAGCTTAGTGGTGCCCATATTCGATGAGGTAACTAAGATTTCTTCAATTGATAATTTACCGCGATTGACAGGGTCTTTTACCCATCGCCCACCTAGGCGCATCCGACCAGGGCTAGTATCAATAATACTATTCAACTTGGCTGAGCCAAACTCTAATGCGGTTAACGCCGTAAGAGGCTTCATGGTTGAACCTGGTTCGTAAATATCGGTAATGGCACGATTACGGAAGCGATGAATAGCGGTATTACGACGATTATTAGGATTATAAGAAGGGCTATTCGCCATCGCTAATATTTCACCAGTATGAATATCTGCCACAACAACCGAACCAGAAGTTGCTTTAAAAGCTTGTACTGCGCCTTTCAGTTCTTTGTAAGCAATCGCTTGAATGCGCTGATCAATGGTCAGAGTAATATTTTTTGCTTCTTGCGCAGCTTCAACAGATACAATTTCAATTTTACGACCCTTAGCATCTTTTCTAAAACGCTTGCTACCACCTTTACCGGTAAGCAGTTGATCATATACTCGCTCAACCCCTTCAATACCCTTATCATCGACATTGGTAAAACCAACAATATGGGCGCTTATTTCGCCAGTTGGATAAAAACGTTTTGATTCTTTACGCAGATGAATACCAGGTATTTTCAATTCGCGAATATAATTGGCCATGGCGGGGGATATTTTTCGCTCTAAATAAACAAAGCGTTTGGTGGGATGACGTACTACACGAGTCGTTAATTTATTAACGTTTTGACCTAAAACATCGGCCAGTGCTTGCCAATGTTCACTCATCGCGAGCGCATTATTATCCATAATAATTTTTGGATCTGCCCACACGGTTTCTACCGGCACACTAATAGCAAGTTCATCGCCATTTCTATCAATAATAGAGCCACGTTGTACTGTATTGGCAGCAACCCGCATTGAGCGCATATCCCCTTGCTTTTTCAGCATATCAGGTTCAATTATTTGAATATAAGCACTGCGCGCTAGTAATCCAGTATAAATCAAGGCAACAATACCTAACACTACGTAATAACGCCATGCGGTGGTGGTTGGTTGACTACTGCGATTGCTAGCTTTTTTGCTCACGCTTACGCTCACTTTCTTGCTCATTTAACTCATGCTATCCGTACTTTCGTTACTTAGTTGAAAATTAATTAACCTAACCGCTACTCTAAAGTTATAATTATTTCTGACTTGGCATCTGGCCGTTTCATGTTTAACAACTTCTTTGCCTTACTTTCTATTGCGCTATGTTCAGCTAAAGAGCTTTGCTCTAACAATAAATTACGCCATTCAATATCTAACTCATCTCGCTGAGTAAATAGTTGCTCTAATTCACTGGTAGTTTGTCGGTTTACATGGGTGTAATAAATCACCAAAAATGCTGATATAACCACCAAAGCTAATAAAGCATAACTAACAATATGCTGTAAAATATCTTGCCAAATATCGAGTGTGAGCACAGGTCTTCGTTGCGCCGCTCCTTGATTTGACACAATTAGTCGTCTATATGCGGTAAACGTTTAGCAATACGTAACACTGAGCTGCGTGAGCGTACATTGACTTCCACTTCATTTTTACTCGGCTTTAACTTACGACCTATTAATTCCAGTTTTTTACCTTTATTTAACTCTTCTTCAGTAATCATCAAACCACGAGGTACTTTTTTACCTTGCGAATGCTTTTTCATAAATTGCTTAACCAAACGATCTTCAAGTGAATGAAAACTGATCACCACTAAACGACCACCTTCAGCCAGCACAGTTAAAGAAGCCGCTAAGACTTTTTCAATTTGCTCAAGTTCACTGTTGATATACATACGAATTGCTTGAAAACTACGCGTTGCCGGGTGCTTTTTAATTTCACGCTGTGGGGCTGTAGTTTTTATCAGTTTGGCTAATTGAGCTGTGCGGGTAAAAGGGGTTTCAACTCGTGCATCAACAATAGCATTGGCAATACGCCAAGCATGCTTTTCTTCACCAAAGGTTCTCAATACCCAGGTTATATCTTCAACATCAGCATCGGCTAGCCACTCTGCTGCGGTTTGGCCACGGCTAGTGTCCATGCGCATATCTAATGGACCATCTTTCATAAAACTAAAGCCACGTTCAGCTTCGTCTAATTGAGGTGAAGATACGCCTAAATCTAATAAAATACCGCTCACTTTGCCAACCAAATTATGTTGTCGAGCTATGTCAGCTAAATTAGCAAACCCTTGGTGTTCAATAAGGAAGCGTTTATCATCTTTGAATTTTTCAGCCGCTATAATCGCTGAAGGATCCCGATCTATGGCAATTAATCGCCCTTGCGCTGATAATTTAGAAAGGATCAAAGACGAGTGACCGCCACGACCGAATGTACCATCGATGTAACAGCCATTTGGATCGATGTCTAAGCCATCAATCGCCTCAGCCAATAAAACAGAAATGTGTGTTTTATCTAATTCCATGTTGTTATTTTTATAACCTTGTTAATATATTCGTCTGTTTAACATTAAAATGTAGGACTAAACAACGTCTACAAATACTTTATAGAGATATTTCAAGTAAACGATCTGTTAATTCAATTTCACCTGATTGTATTTTACTGATACCTTGCTGCATTTGGGCTTGCCATGCAGATTCACTCCAAATTTCAAATTTTTTCAATTGCCCTACTAACATCACTGATTTTTCTAATTCAGCATGTTGTCTTAATGGACCATTGAGTAGTAAGCGACCATTCTTGTCCATGTCACAATCAGTGGCATTTCCTAGCAGAACTTGCTGTAATAAACGCTCTTGTGGATTCATACTTGATAAACTGCAAAGTTTTAATTCAATTTCTTCCCATTCAGGCAAGGGGTAAAGTAATAAGCACGGATGTTGAATATCCACCGTACAGATCATTTTTCCTTGGCAATCGGCAAATAGCTCCTCCCGATACTTAGTAGGTACCGTGATTCTATTCTTGCTATCGAGCGTAATTGCGCTAGCGCCTCTGAACATAATCTATACTTATATCAACGTTGCTTTGGTTTAATATTTGACCGTAATTGCTAATAAACCATCTCGAATATACTTCAAGATCCACAATTACCCACTTTTTACCACATCGCTACAGTTTAGTGACTAATGCAAACTTATGTCAAGCATAGATCGGTAAAAACATCCGTATGAGTACTGGTCAAAAACCCAGTAAAATTAAGGGCTGAGAAAAGAATTTTAGGAAGTGAATGAATTTGTGGGCTTTTGTGGATTAATAACTCAAAAAAGCATTTAAAAGAGTGAAAAAAATTTTTGGTTCACCAAAATTGTGCTGGGTTCTATTAAAAGTTGATACACCCTCATTCATAAATGATACAAAGTAGAAAATGTATCACTTTGACTTCGAGTATACTTCCATAATGAATACCTGCTAAGCCTTTATCTCCCAGAAGAATTAATATCTTCATAGATTTACTCGCCGGACGTATGGTAAATAACTTAGTGAGAGTCAATATCGTGTGTCACAACCCCCTTCTAATCACGATTTTGTATCTAACCATTTTATCAACCCTCCACCTGATTTGTTAGCCTAAACTTGATAAGTTGACACTACACCACGATATATCGTGCATCTGATTTATACGAAAAAACGGGGTATGCCTACAGATATAAAAGAATCTTTTGCTGATTATCTATTACTTCTTAATGCCGTAGGCGAAGGTGTCTACGGCCTTGATAAAGACGGCAATACGGTTTATGAACCCTGTCTTCGAGCAGGTGACGGATAGAAGAACCTCAGAGTCACTTTGAAAAAGCATGGAAACCTAACCGAGGCATTACAAACAAAAAATAGTTACTTACAAGATGAAATTAATGAAGGCTGGCTATATTCGAGAATTACCAAATATTATCGAGCAAAAAGTGATTGACTCTCATCCCCACGCACTACGAATTCAACAAGAATTTAATAAAGCGAATGATATCTCCGCTAGTACAAATTAGCCTTTAGCTGAAATATAAAAATCGTACATTATTGAAGTATGAACGAATGCGATTGGCGTATATACACAACAAAATCCCGCGATATATCGTGTCATCGTGATATATCGTGGCCTCATCTTTCCGGCACTAAAAAATTACTCAGTAAATACAATGCTTTATATTTATTTTTTCTTGGCTCGTTTATTGAAATAGGGTAATTACTCAATTATTACCCTGTAAATAATCATGAAGTTTAATATCCAAGAAGAGCAACTCATCATTAAACCCTATAAATCTCAAACATCTGTCTATGTTAGGGAGCAAAAAGGCTTTTATCAAAAACTTCGCCGTTATATCAACTGGTTTTTGATGTTCATTTTTATTGCCATGCCTTTCGTGCAATTCAGCGATCAACAAGCGGTATTACTCGATGTAGTTACCCAAGAATTTAGAATTTTCAACCTTACTTTTTGGCCACAAGATTTCATCTTACTCGCCGGAATCTTAATGGTGGCGGCTTTTGCTTTATTTTTTATCACTACTTGGCTTGGACGCGTATGGTGTGGTTATGTTTGTCCACAAACAGTATGGACACTGGCGTATGTTTGGGTAGAGCACAGAATAGAAGGCAATCGCAACAAGCGAATGGCATTAGATAGAGCACCTTGGACGCTGAGTAAGACAGCTAAAAAAACACTAAAACATGTGATTTGGCAGTTAATGTCACTATTTACCGCCACAACATTTATCTCCTACTTTGTACCAGTAAGTGAACTATATAGCACCATGTTTACCTTTGAATGGAGCGGAGCAGTCACTTTTTGGGTGCTATTTTTTGCCCTAGCTACTTATGGTAATGCAGGTTGGATGAGAGAGCATGTTTGCATTCATTTGTGCCCTTATTCTCGGTTTCAGTCTGCCATGTTTGATAAAAACACCTTATTGGTTGCCTATGATGCTAAGCGTGGAGAAAATAGAGCGCCACGTAAGCTTAAAGCTGATGCTAAAGCACTTGGCTTAGGTGATTGTGTTGACTGCAATTTATGTGTTGATGTTTGTCCGGCAGGTATAGATATTCGTAATGGCATACAGTATGAATGCATCAACTGTGGGCTGTGTATTGATGCTTGTGATCAAACGATGGAAAAATTTAACTATTCCAAAGGGTTAATTAGTTATACAAGTGAGCAAAAATTGGCAGGTAAAGAGGTTAAACGCTTAAATTTAAAACTCGTTTCATACGGGACTTTGAGTCTATTATTTACTCTATTATTAGGCTTGTGGATAAGTAGTAGAATTCCATTAGAAGCCAACATCATTCGTGACAGAAATGCATTATATCGCGTCAACTATGAAGGCATAGTTGAAAACACTTATACCTTAAAAATTCTTAATAAAAGCCAAATCCCATTACATTTTGATATTGATGTAATCAATTTAGACTACCCAGAAATTAAGCTGCCTAAAAAGCTTCTTATAGGGGCAGGAGTGATGCAGGAAGTACCCATTACTTTGTCGATTGATGGCGAACTATTGAAGAAAAAAATAACTGAAATCAGCTTTGCTATTCAATCTATTGAGCAACCTAATATTCAATTACAAAAAAGTACGGTATTTTTTCGCAATTAATACTTCTATTATTTTCTGCATAAGGTAGCAACATGACAGCTCAAACACTAACGTCCTGCGACCACACGACGCCATTAGCGCCATTTTATCTCAATGGTTCTGGCAAAGTAACTAAGGAGCCAGAGACCTTAAATAAAATCCCTGGAAATAGAGCCATTTGGGTAGGTATTTTTGCCGAATTAACCGAGTTCGGCTTATTTTTCTTTGTTTATTTTATTGCCAAAGCCCATTACCCAGAGCAATTTAATCAAGGGCCCTTACATCTAAATACATTAGCGGGTACGCTCAATACCTTTGCCTTGATCAGTAGCAGCTACTTTGTTGCTAAAGCGTTGGCCGCTATTCGCCTCAATAAACCTCAGCAAAGTATTAACTGGCTATGGCGCGCTGTATTTTGTGGTTGTGTCTACCTAGTAATCAAAATTTGGGAATACCATTGGAATGTTGACCAAGGCATAACTACCAACACTAATAAATTTTATACTGTCTATTACTACCTCACCTTTAATCATTTACTTCATGTTGCGTGGGCTAGCGGTAGTTTATTATGGGCTATTAGTCAGATAAAAGTAGGTAATTATACTCAGAAAAATCATCTAGGTTTCACCGCTATAGCCTGCTATTGGCACATGGTAGACTTAGCTTGGGTAATTATTTTCCCCTTACTTTATGTATTACGTTAAGGAAAAATCATGTTGAAAAGTATATTAAAAAATAAGTTTACATCAAAACTTAATGCTCTTGATATTTCATGGGTTATTTTAATAATTATAACCCTACTCAACGCGTTTTTCCCGTTACTTTATGTATTACGTTAAGGCAGCGTTATGTTGAAAAGTATTTTAAAAAATAGGTTTACATCTAAACTCAATGCACTTGATATTTCATGGGTTATTTTAATAATTATCACCTTACTCAACGCATTGGTTGCTGAAACTGCAGAGCCAGATTTACTGATCACCGCCATTATTTGTTTTTCTATCGCCTATAAAGGCCGACGAATTATGGACTACTTTATGGAGTTAAATCACGCCAATGCTACAATTCAAAAATTAATGCGCGGTTATTTTTATGTTTTTCCAGCTTTGATATTTTTAACTGATCTACTTTCTGAAGAATTAGCTGCTTTAACAGCACTGTGATTAAAGAGTGGGTCTATTAAGTAAGGCAGTCATTTATTATTAGAAAGAAAGAGTAATATCCCAAATAAGAAACCTCTACGAAACAGCAAGGCCTTATTAGTCATATTAAATTTAAGAGTATTACTGCTTATTAAACCGAACCATGGCTAAGTATTACTAGTTAAAGATAATGACTATACCCGTTCCACTTGAAGATGCTCGTTTCAGGAAGTCTGAGCGACTCATAATCAAGGCGCATTTTTTTATTAAGGGTCATTCCCTTAAAAAGAAATATAACGCAGAGTATGATTTGCTCAGCCTTCCCCGCAGGGCTGGGTTAGAAACGCTTTATGCTGCGTTATTGATTTTGAGAAGGGAAAAACCATTCTCTTCGATCAATGCCTTGCCTAAAGACGTTTCTAATGCCAGCTGAATCAAGCATCTTCAAGCAGAGCGGGTATATAACCGATTGTACTGTCGCATCACATCACACAACGCTAGGTGATCAATGGCCTCAAGTATACGGTTGGCAGGCTTTATTGTGGCTACTGACTTAGCTGCAACCATGGCATTGAGTACTGACTCTTCAACGGCTTGAACAGCCGCTTCATAGATAACGTCCATGTGCGCGTCATTAATACATTCCAAATTAAAGCTACGTGGTTGCTCTGCACCTAATGGCGGCATATCTATGTTATTTCCTGTAGAGAACGCTAGCATAATATCACCTGAAAAATGGCCGCCATAACTGCCTGTACGGCTAATTCCAATAGCACCACGCTTTGCTAGTCGCTGTAGTTGAATCGGTAACATAGGGATATCTGTTGCTATTATTACAATGATAGAACCAGTTTCATGGCCTATATTTTCAGAGATAATGGCATTATCAGTAATGTGTTGCCCCACAGGCACGCCACACACTGTAAATTCTGCTCTTAAACCAAAGTTAGATTGTACTAGCGCAGCTATCGTATATTCTTTATCTTCAATCTCTACTAAGCGAGAACTTGTGCCTGTACCGCCTTTAAACTCATAGCTTTGCATACCTGTGCCACCACCGACATTGCCTTCCTCAAGCATGCCTGTGCTAGCTGAGTTAAGTGCATTGAATACGTGGTCTGATGTTATATGTTGACCACAAATATCATTTAACATGCCGTCATAGGTCTCAGCGATTACAGGCATAGCCCATGAGTGAGAGCCTTGAAAATGTTCTTTATGTTGTTCAATCATCCAAGCGGTAGTTGCGTGATGAGCCATACCAACTGAGTGCGTATTGGTTATGCAAATTGGGCTAGCAAAGTAGCCAGCATCTTTAATCCAATGAGATCCGGTTAATTCACCATTGCCATTTAAATCAAATTGCCCCGCCCAAACGGGCTGAGGTTTCTTTTGTCGACCACGGGGTAATATAGCAGTAACGCCTGTGCAAATAGGGCCTTTGCCAACAACTAAATCGCCTTCACCTTCTATTAATGTAGTGTAACCAACTTCTACACCCGGAACGTCAGTAATAGCATTCCATTTACCTGTTTTACCTGCTAATGGTATGCCTAAATCTCTCGCGCGTTTTTTTGTGGTATTTAAATACATTACTAATGTCTCATTGTTCATTTTATGTGGTTTATAATTAAAGTTTTTATGGCTATTGTGTCCATGATTAATGCTTTATGAATTAACTGAAGAGCTAAGCTGAGGTTCTTTACGTAAACTATTAGCCATAATAAAAAAGAGTAAACTTATGATTACTGCGAATATGGATAAAAGATTCACCGCATTAAAGCTATCAGCTGTTACATACCATGCGGCAATAGCTGGTCCTGTGGCACCACCTAGCGCATGAAAAGCAGGGGCAGCAGCAATACTTCTACCGGTTGTGTCTACAGCATTAACTACTGCATATTGAAAAGTGAGTGAAAAATTCCAAGCAAAGTTATAAAGTGCTAATGCAATGGTGTATTCATTAATGCTCATATCTGCGATTAACATATATACAGCAATAACAGTGATTAAAGCACCAAGTGTTAAAGGCAGTATTCGTCCAAAGCGCTCTCTAATCCACGCCGCTAATAATGCACCAGGTATGCCAAAAAATGCGCCTATACTTAAACTAATGCCTACATTTTCGGCTGAAAACCCCACATTATTTCCTATGCGTTCAATGTAAGTCCAAAATACACCAACGTTAAAAAAAAACATGAAACAGCCTAACAATGCAAATAAAACAGTAGGCTTTAAAATCACTGCACTTATGTCTGTGATAGCTGTTTTAAAGCCACAACTGGGTAACCAACGTAAAAGTACCAAACCAATAACGTCGATAATAATAAATAAAGTGAGTATTGTATGAATGCCAAATTGTTCAATCCATGGTGGTAGTATCATTAAACTAACCACTTGAAAAGAAACTTGGGCTGCTATTGAGTAACCAAAGTAACGATCAGCATGAGTACTGTCGGAAAGTGCTGTTAATGCAACAGCATACAATGTACCACCACCGAAAGATGATAGGGCTATTAATATAGTAAAGAACATTTTTTGCTCGACAAATAAAGCAAAAACATGGGCGAAACACATAAGCAATAACGCAATAAAACCCGCGAACTGCCAATTTATTTTACGTATCCAAAAAATAGCAAAAATTGAACTTATTGCAGCTGATGCCATTATTGCCGAGCCCATAAAACCTAGCTCTTGTTCATTAAAATTTAAGCTCTTTGCAGCAGCGCCTACTAATAAAGGCAATATTAAAAAGCCGCTTATACCAATAACATTTAATATAATGGCCGAAATTACTGCTGAGCGATTTTCAATTTGCACTTGGTTGACTCCTAGTGATACCAATTCCAATAAGCATTAATCATTTTAGTTTATTGGGATATAAAACAAGCAAAACAGGTTGTTTTATATCCCATTATTAAAATACACTAAAACCGATAAGTAACATCAAGGCCAACCATACGTGGTGTACCTAATAAATGCTCTAACCCGGTAATTGAGGGATCAAAGTCACCGAAAGCAAGAGGGGTTACGGGATATTTCCAAAGGAGTGAACTATACGTTGTATTCGCAATATTTTTCCCCCATAAAGCTACGGTAATATCTTCATCCGATGTTACATAACTAATACGTGCATTAAGCAAGGTATAACCTTGTAAATGTAGGTCATTATCATTTACAGCATCCATAAAACTATCACTACGAGAAGTAGCATCTAAGTGAAAATTAATACCAACATCATCATTAAAGCTGTAAAAATAATCAACAGTTACAGCCGCTGTCCAGTCTGCTACCAATTGTAAATCATTCCCGGCACAACTTACTGTTTGACCATTACACCCCTCGTAAGAGGTATACTCATGATCCATAGCACCTGCACTAAAGCCTAATGTTAACGCTTCGGTAGCTAGCCATTCGGCTTCTATTTCTAAACCGGTAATTTCTGCTTCGCCAGCATTCGTGGTAGTAAACCCTAACCCTAACAATTGACCCACTTGCATGTTTTCATAGTTAGTATGAAATAAAGCCAAATCTAACCGCAAGGTCGTATCTAATAGCATGCCTTTCATGCCTATCTCATATGATGTTGCTTTTTCTGGTTCAAAAGAAAATAAGTCTGCTGAAGTAAAGTCGATGATGTCAGTTTGGAATCCACCACTTTTAATGCCTCGGCGTACTGAGCCATAAAGGTTTACCTCTTCATTTAATACATAACCAAAACTTACATCGCCAGACCAACCATCATCTTGAATAGTAGGATTAAAAGAAACAGAAGGAAAACCAAGACCTGCATTTTCTGTTTGGACAAATGAACTTGTCTTTTCTTCATCAGTGTAACGTAAGCCTACACTTAAGCTTAACGCCTCATTTAGGCGGAAATTTGCCGTACCAAAAAGTGCCCAAGATTCGCTCTGTACAAGAGTGTCGCTGAAAATTCCTACATCGTTTGCAGGGAAGGAAACCAAAGGGGTCTTACGGTTTGCCGTAATTTCTTGATCTAAATAATAAAAGCCGACCAAATAATCAAAATTATCATATTCAGGTGATGTTAGACGTAGTTCTTGGCTAAATGTATCTGAATTGTCTTGAAAATCTGAATAAGTAATTGTAACAGGGCCGGCATCATCATCTGAAAACACGTCAAAATCAGCATAACGTTTTGCGGTTATTGACGTTAATATAAATCCAGAGTCCATTTCCCAGTCTGCAGTTAAACTCGTACCACCCGACTTTATTTCTTCCTCGTTAGGATCATTTTGATTGACAGTGAAAGGATCATTTTGAAACCAGTCAGGTATAAATTCATTTAATTGTGGCTCAAGTGTTTGACCAAACAACTGTTGGTTATCTTGTTTTAAATAATCCGCCGCCAAAGTGATTGAAAAATTACTGACTGGTGTCCAATAAAGTCCTATTCGGCCACCTTGACGGTCGTTATCCATATAGTTTTTATTGTCAAACTTGTTTTTAACATAACCATCACGCTTATTAGAAAAAAGGCTAACCTTAGCCGCAAGAACATCATCAATTAGCTGCCCTGAAATTCCGCCTTGTAATTCAAATCTATTGAAATTTCCTACCGATGCTGAAAAGTTACCGGCGAACTCCTCTTCAGGATTTTTAGTAGTGATATTTATTGCACCCGCAATGGTATTACGACCAAATAGGGAGCCTTGGGGGCCACGTAATACTTCAACTTGCTGAATATCATTCATGGGAATATTGTATGAAGCAGGTCTGCCCGCATACACACCATCAACATATACGCCTAACCCACTTTCTTGCCCTGCATTACGGGTAACACTAACAATCCCTCTCATCCCCCAAGAGCTTAGCGAATTACCATTTGGGTCCATTGATAAATTTGGCACGTTACCAATTAAGTCACTCATAGAGTCGGCGCCTAAGGACTCTATTTGCCCCTCCCCCATAGAGGTAATTGCAATAGGAATATCTCTGATACTTTCTACACGTTTTCGCGCAGTAACTTCTATAATTTCCAAAGTTGGTTTTTTTTCTATTGCCGCTTCTTCTGCTGCAAAAGCGTAACTAGCACTAAAACATGAGCTAACTGTTAGTGCTAATGAGATAGGTTGATATATTTTACTGGTTTTGAGTTTCATCAAATTCACCCTTTAAAGCTTTATATTTATTATTTAGCCTGTCTGTTGTTTAATAATTTTAGGGTTATTATTCATACCTTGATTAAATTTGTTCTTTTTGTATATTAAGGTAATGTGATAAAAAGCACTCACTTTAAGGCATGAATATATAACTAAATAAAGCATGAATTAAAGCGTAAATCATTACAATGACGGCACGTGCCATTTATTGGCGCGCTGTGTCGTATCAATTGCATAAGTGCAATTAACGGTATAAATAAAGGCGTCTATCAATGACAAATAGTAATCTATTACCTCTTGATGAAGCGAAAATCAGTAAAACTTATGTAAATATATTACTTGAGCATATGCGCAACAAGGCAATGGCAGATACCGACAGTTTTCTGAAGCAATTACAAATTGAAAAAGATACACTTGTCGATGATGAAGGGTTAATGCCTATGTCTCAATTTGTTATGATCATAGAAGAGGCTGCAAAATATATTGATGATGTAAATTTAGGATTGCACTATTATCAAAATATAGACTTTAGGCGTTTAGGGATTTTTGGTTATGTTTTGCTCAATAGTACAACGATAGGAGAAGCGTTTTCTTTTTCAAGTCGTTATTATTGTTTATTTCAACAAGGGATGGAGTATAAGCTACTTATAGAAGGGAATACTGCCAGTTTAACTTACAATATAACCACAAAAAACTTCCCCAAAAGTAGGCAGGATGCTGAAATGACTTTGATGGGTGCTGTAACTTTAGTGCGCGTACTATACAATGCTACATGGCAACCAACCGCCGTGCACTTTTCACATCAAGCCCCTGATGATATTAGCGAACACATCAAATTACTCGGTTCAAATATTCACTTTAATAAACCTGTTAATCGATTATTCTTTGAAAAGAAACTATTGGATGTTTCCGTACACGATGTTGATCTACAACTAAAAAAATCACTCTCTACTACCATGGAACAGCTTCTTTCTGTTAGTCAGCAACAATTAGAACAAGATTGGCTGCATACTTTTCAGGAAAAGATTATTGAATCGTTAGGGGGCGGTGTACCTAAAATAAATGATATTGCTGAGCAAATGTTTATGAGTAAGCGTACTTTACAACGCAAGTTAACTAATGACGGGTTATCATTTTTAGGCGTTATTGAAAGTATACGTTATAAATTGGCATCAAATTATTTGAGTGCATCAGAGATGTTATTGCAAGATATTGCTATAGTTTTAGGTTATTCAGATGTCAGCTCATTTAGTCGCGCTTTTAAACGATGGACTAATATGACTCCACTAGAATTTCGTAAACAAAAAAGAATAACACGAGCATAAGTCAATACTAATTATTAATCAGTTAAATCGATTTTTTAATAAATGCATTTAGCATCGAACTTTTAGTGAAATATATTAAAAATATAAACTTACAGATCAATCTTACCCAAAAAGAAAACCCCGCGATAATTAGCGGGGTTTTCTTAATAAACGGATAAGTAAAACAGAGTTATTTATCTAAAATAACTCATCATCAATAGCAAACAAACAATCACTACCAGATTTTGCTGATGCAATTAATGACAATCGACGTGGTAATAAGCGAGTAAAGTAGTAACGAGCCGTATGTAGTTTACTTTGATAGAAATCAGCACCACTTTCACCGTTATTCGCTTGCTGTGTCAAAGAAACCTGTGCCATTTTTGCCCATACAAAAGCCATTGCCGTATAACCAAATACATGCAAATAATCATTTGCCGATGCGCCTAACTCATTAATATCACTTTGTGACTTAGCTAATAAATCAGTCGTTAAGTCAATTAAATCGGTTACCGCTTCAGCTAGTGGCGAAATGAATTCATTCATGGCTAGATCATCTTTATTGCTTTCAATAAAAGTATTCACTTCATCAGTAAACACTTTTAACATAGCACCTTTTGAACCAGCTACTTTTCGCATCAATAAATCCATAGCTTGAATACCATTGGTGCCTTCATATATTTGAGTAATCCGAGCATCACGTACTAATTGTTCTTGGCCCCATTCACGAATGTAACCATGGCCACCAAATACTTGTTGACCCGCAACTGTATTTTCAAAACCTAAGTCAGTGAAAAATGCTTTGGCAATAGGTGTCATCAATGCTGCTAAAGTTTCACCTTTAGCTTGTTCTTCGCCTTCACCATAAGTAGCGTAATCAAGTTGCATAGAAATATAACTAGACAGCGCGCGCGATCCTTCATTCAATGCTTTCATATTTAACAGCATGCGACGAACATCACCATGTACCATGATAGAATCAGCTTCTTGAGAAGGGTTTTTAACGCCGTTAGTTTTACTGTCAAGCGCTCGACCTTGTAATCTATCTTTAGCGTACTCTAGCGCATTTTGATAAGAGCGTACTGCAGCGCTTAAACCTTGAATACCTACACCAATACGTTCAAAGTTCATCATGGTAAACATACAGGCTAAACCTTTATTTAGCTCACCGATTAAGAAACCTTTTGAATCATCAAAATTCATTACGCAGGTTGCTGAAGCATGAATACCCATTTTATGTTCGATAGAACCACAGCTAACATTGTTATGCTCACCAAGGGTTTCATCATCATTAACATTAAATTTAGGCACTAAAAACAGAGAAATACCACGAGGGCCGGCAGGCGCATCAGGCAATTTAGCTAACACTAAATGAACAATATTTTCAGTAAGATCATGCTCACCACCGGTAATAAATATTTTATTGCCAGTAACGCTGTAACTACCATCGTCTTGTGGAACAGCTTTGGTACGAATAATGCCCAAATCAGAGCCAGAATGTGATTCAGTTAAACACATAGATGCAGCCCAATCACCCGCATACATACGTGTTAAATAGCGCTCTTTTAATTCATCACTACCGTGCTTTGCTAATGATAACGCGGCACCCGCGGTAAGTACTGGATAAAGCGCAAAGGAAATATCGGCACTACATAACATTTCTTCATGCATCGCAGTTAACATTTTTGGCATACCCATGCCGCCATAGTTAACATCACCGCCAAGTGCAGTCCAGCCGCCTTCAGCATAGGTATTAAATGCTTCTTTATAACCAGGAGCCGTGGTAACTACACCATCTTTAAAGCTCACGCCTATTTCATCACCTTGGCGAGCAATAGGGTCAAGCTCTTGTTCTGCAATTTTGGCACATTCTTGTAAAATTGCCTGAGCTGTGTCTTTATCAACTTGCTCCGCTAATTTAGGTAGCTTTTGCCACATCTCATCCGCTTTAAACACTTCATAAAGCAAAAAACTCATCTCTTTTAACGGAACTTTATACTCAGCCACAACAACCCCTTATTAAATTGTTAAATTGTAATTAGCTTACTTTGCTTCATTGGAAAAATGACTAAAAACAAACAAGCAATTAAAACACTTGTTTGAATATACCTGAATCACAGTAAAAGTAAAGTATTCGCGCAAATTAGCTGTGTTTAACTTGATGTTTTATCAAAACTTGCGTTAGTGTTACTAAAACCTTAAAACGAAGTATAGATAACTTGTACAAGATCACGGTGAAAACCTTCTTAAGTGCACTGTCTTTAGCTTTAATGCTAATAACATCTGTGCACGCCAAACAATTAAGTTTCACTAAAGAAGTACAAGAGAATAGTTACCTCTTTAATTATCAATGGCTTGATCATGACAAAGTTCGTCAATCAATTAACTTTAGCTTAACTAAGTCCGCTTTATTTGAACGTTTTAGAATGCTTAAACCTTATCAAGGCGAATTTGCTCAAAAAACAATTTTACGTACAATAAAAAAGCAGCTTAGGAAACAGCCATTAATTGGCGCGCATGCGGTTTTCAAACAGCAGCAAGGTAAAATGGTTATTCAGGTAAAAGGACGAGATGATGAAAAAGTTGCTACTGCGTATCAAGAAATAAAACTAATAGAACAAGAGGTTACTAAGGACTACTTTCAAAAGAATTACTATCAACGGTTTACCACGCATGATCAACAAACAGGTATAAAAGTAGATCATGTAAATATTGCACAAGACTCTGTTGCTGATTTCAAGGCTCTCAAACCAATAATTTTAGATATAGTATCAATTGAAAATATTCGTAAAGTGACTAACTTTGTACTTAGCTTTGTCCAGAGTATTCCTTACTCAACATTAGAGTCTCGCCTTACCTCCTCTGGTGCAGGCTTTAACCCCCCAGCAAAACTATTATGGGAGAATCAGGGAGATTGCGATAGTAAAATGGCATTAACAGCAACCATTTTACGCGCGTTAATGCCAAGAATAGATATGGCGATGATATATATTGATGAGCATGCTTTTATTGGCATTGCTGTTCCCGCTGAAGCTAATGAAGTTAGTATTGAACACCAAGAAATTAATTATCTATTAGCTGAACCAACAGGCCCTGCATTATATAAATTAGGCAGCTTAGCCCCTGAATCGGAACTGGCAATAGATCAAGGACGTTATGTTGTTGAAGAATTTCATTCCGACGGTAGCTTTTAAAGGTTACTTATCTCCTACTTACCCAATAGGTATAACACTCCATTTTTAGCCTTCTTTGATTTCATCCGTATACGTTTTGCTAACAACCTGTTAACATTTTCTATGTAAATATTATTGCCAACAATAATTAAAAACTTTGATACAAAATAGGAAAGCTAAAATGAAATACAATAAACAACCTAGCAAACTTGCTTTAGCAGTAAGTTTTGCCTTAGCACTTTCTGCTTGTTCTACACCACAAAATACGACTAGTGAAACAAAACCAAACTCGACCGAAGCGAGTGACCATCAAACGAAAAATGAAAAACAGTTAAATGAATTTAATTGGGTAGCTGAACGTTTCGCCGATATCCGTGTATTACGTTATCAAGTACCTGGTTTTAATGAGCTACCACTTGAAACCAAAGAGTTACTTTATTATTTATATGAAGCTGCGCTATCAGGACGTGATATTACTTGGGATCAAAACTATAAATACAACCTTACGATTCGTCACACTTTAGAAGCAATACAAACTGGTTACCAAGGTGACAAAACCACCAAAGAATTTGCTAGACTTAATGAATATACAAAACGTGTTTGGTTTTCAAACGGTATTCATCATCATTACATGTCAGCAAAAATACAACCTGAATTTAGCCGAGAGAGTTTTGCTAACTATGTAAGTTCAGTTGCACATAATGGTAAATTACCACTAACCAAGGGGCAGACTGCTAAGCAGTTAATAGCGCAATTAACACCCATTATTTTTGAACCAAAAATTGCCCCTAAAATGGTTGATCAATCGGCAAATATAGACAATGTGGTTGCTTCTTCTGTGAACTACTATGAAGGCGTAACAGAAGCTGAAGTTGAGTCTTATTACAAAGCAAAAGTCAATAAAGACGATAAACGCCCAGTATCTTGGGGGTTAAACTCTAAATTAACCAAAATTGATGGCAAACTAGTTGAGCAAATTTACAAAGCTGATGGCATGTACGGCAAAGCCATTACTCAAATAGCCCATTGGTTAGAGAAGGCAGCAAGCGTTGCTGAAAATGAACAACAGCAAAAAGCACTTGAACTATTAGTAAAATATTACCGTAGTGGTGATTTAGCTGACTTTGATGCCTACAATATTGCTTGGGTTAATGATATCAACTCCGACGTGGATGTTGTTAACGGTTTTATTGAGGTTTATGACGATCCTCTTGCTTATCGAGGATCATTTGAATCGGTAGTTTCCGTTAAAGATCATCACGCGACTAAAGTGATTGCCGCCATTGCAGAACAGGCACAATGGTTTGAAGATAACTCACCACTTATTGAGTCACATAAGAAAAAAGAAGTAAAAGGCATTACCGGTAAAGCTATCACTGTTGTTGTTGAATCAGGCGATGCGTCGCCATCAACACCCATTGGTATTAACTTACCTAATGCTAACTGGATCCGCGCCGAGCATGGCTCAAAATCAGTGAGCTTAACCAATATTGTTGAAGCCTATGATCACGTTAAAGGCGGTTCTCTATCTGAGTTTGCTTGGGATGATGCTGAAATAAAGCGTGCTAAAGAGTTTGGTCCGTTAGCTTCGCACTTACACACTGATTTACATGAAGTTATCGGCCATGCTTCAGGGAAAATTAATGACGGTGTTGGCACACCAAAAGAAACCTTAAAGCAATACTCTTCTGCATTAGAAGAAGGGCGTGCTGATTTAATTGCCCTGTATTACCTAATGGATGACAAGCTTATTAATATGGGTATTATGCCAAGCCTTGAAGTTGGTAAAGCGAGTTACGATAGCTATATTCGTAACGGCATGATGCAACAGTTACGCCGTTTAAAAATGGGTGAGATCATCGAAGAAGCCCATATGCGTAACCGTCAGCTAATTGCGAGTTGGGCATTTGAGAAAGGCGCTAAAGATAATGTCATTGAAAAACGCCTTCGTGATGGCAAAACTTACTTTGTTGTTAACGATTATCAAAAGCTACGCGGCTTGTTTGGCGAGTTATTACGTGAGATACAACGTATTAAATCAGAGGGTGACTTTGCTGCTGGCCAAGCACTTATTGAAAATTACGCTGTGAAAGTAGATGTGCAGCTTCACCAAGAAGTATTAGCTCGTTACGAAAAACTTAACTTAGCGCCTTTTTCTGGATTCATCAATCCAAAACTAACACCTATTTATGAAGCAGGAAAAATCATTGATGTAAGCATTAGCTACCCAAGTGATTTTTCTAAGCAGATGTTAGAATACGCTGAAAACTATAGTTTATTACCTTATGTAAACTAAAGCGGCTTTAGTCAGGAACTTTCAAGCAGTGAATGATGACTCACTCGCTGCTATTACCCCACAACACCCCCTTTATACCCGTAATCATTCAAAGTGCGTGATTTCAGTGGGAATTAAAAGCCATTTAGATAAGGCATTAAATTGATAGAATGGTTGTTCCATTCTTTAATCTAATAACGCAGCATAAATGACTTTTAAACCCATCGAAGAAGGGCTTGAGCAATATCACTTCATCGTTACTGTGATTTATAAGGGAGTAACCATTATTACATTACAGCGCCTTGAATTGAAATCGCTCAAGCACTCTGAAACCTGCAT
>MAAC01009678.1_pt1 | contig 139843 bp, 154 predicted proteins | sample 1115981 | NCBI WGS metagenome assembly MAAC01 (sample SAMN04961126, study PRJNA320927) | seawater metagenome | isolation source: sample BD02T64 sea water enriched with oil for 64 days | place: USA:Gulf of Mexico | collected 2013-07-27
TTGCTTCGGTCCCAGCATCGTTACCAATCCCCTATATCAATAAAGAGATTGAATCAGCCAAGCGCTCCCAAATCAAGTAGAGTTTTTCAACAGAATAGGCCGGAAGCGGACCTCGGTCGCGTGGTGCGGAAAACTGCCATTTGCAGCAGATGTAAATAGAAAACCAGTGTCGCCGAACCGGGCACTCGATCGCTTCATTAGCGTTCAATTTTCGTTTTTTATGTGATGGGCGCCAAGCGAGGCTCTAATGTATCGCCTGGAGATGCTATTATGGACCTCCGCCAAATAGATTGGGACAGTCTGTAGTCTCTTATCCAATAATAACCGTACTTACATCAACACTACGGCTAGTCAATTTAAGGCCTCGGTGCATAATCAGCCGGATTAATTTCGTTTGGGCGATATTTTAGAAAGAGTTCTGATCGTTGCGGCGATGTTTGAGATATGGTTTTACCACCTCTAATCACTGCTAATCTATTTGGTCGCAGCCTGATGGCCTCGATCGGATCATTCGCCTGAAGCAACACCATGTTGGCTTTGCAGCCTTTTTGAAGGCCGTACCCGTCCAGCCCCATGATCTCGGCTGAGTTTTCGGTTACCGCATCAAAGCACCACGCCATATCCGCGCGGCTTGAAAGTTGTCCGACGTGCAGCCCCATATGTGCCACATCCAGCATGTCGGCTTTGCCAAGCGAATACCACGGGTCCATGACGCAATCCGATCCGAATCCAATATTGATGCCAGCTGCTTTCAGTTCGGGTACACGTGTTTGTCCGCGACGTTTGGGATAGGTGTCATGACGGCCCTGAAGCATGATGTTGATCAACGGATTGGGGATCGCGTGCAACTCGGCCTCGGCCATCAATGGGATCAACTTAGACACGTAGTAGTTGTCCATTGAATGCATTGAGGTTAGGTGCGAGCCGGCAACCCTGCCTTCGAGACCAAGCCGTTTGGTTTCATAGGCGAGCGTCTCAATATGGCGGGAAAGAGGATCATCGCTTTCGTCGCAATGCATATCGACCATCAACCCTCGTTCCGCCGCCAGTTCACAGAGAAACTTCACCGATTCAGCACCATCCTGCATCGTGCGTTCAAAATGTGGAATACCACCGACTATATCCACCCCCATATCGAGTGAACGGATCAAGTTTTCTTTGGCCGTTGGATCGCGAAACACGCCATCTTGGGGGAAAGCGACCAGCTGTAGGTCAAGATAGGAGGAGACCTGTTTGCGAACTTCCAGCAGTGCCTCAACGCCTTTTAGCTCGTCATCACATACGTCAACATGGCTTCGGATAGCACCAATCCCCATAGAGACAGCCAAATCGCAATACCGCAAGGCTCTTTCAATGATGTCTTCAACGCTCTGGACAGGTTTCAATTCACCCCATAGTTCAATGCCTTCCAGAAGGGTGCCCGACACATTCATGCGCGGTGTACCAAGTGACAGGGTAGCATCCATGTGAAAATGCGGGTCGATGAATGGTGGCGAGACCAATTGGCCTTCAGCGTTGATCACCTCGCCAGCTTCAGCTTTAATGTCGCGTTCGACGGCCGCAATCAGACCGTCGGCACAGGCGATATCAATGCCGGTTGTACCGTCAGGCAGAGTTGCGTTTTTTATAATCAGATCAAAGCCCATCAGCGTTGCCCCTTAAACCACGGTTGTAACAGTGCACGGGGATATTCGGCACGACGGGCGACAATCACAAGGGCAAAAATCGATAAAACGTAGGGAGCCATCAGGAACACTTGCGAAGGTACAAACGCTCCGACTTCTGTCTGCAGGCGTACCTGAAAGGCATCAAAAGCCCCGAATAGCAGCGCACCCAGAAGTGCTTTTCCTGGTCGCCAGCTTGCAAAAATCACTAGCGCGATACAAATCCAGCCACGCCCGTTTACCATACCAAAGAAAAATGAATCGAAGGCTGACATAGTCAGGAATGCGCCGCCTAATGCCATTAACGCCGATCCAGCAACTATCGCCCCAATCCGTAACCCGTATACTGACAGCCCTTGCGCGTCAGCGGCATCAGGGTTGTCGCCAACCGCACGAATTGCCAGCCCAAGTGGGGTGCGGTTAAGCACCCACCAGACTAGCGCCACCATAAACAGCGCCAGCCAAGTCATCGCGGTTTGTTGGAACAAAACCGGTCCGATAAACGGCAAGTCAGATAGCACCGGAATGTCCAGCGGTTGGAACGGTTCGATCTTTGGCGGCGAAGACACTTTTGGTAACGCCGTGCGGTATGTGAAATAACTGACCGAGGTTGCCAACATCGTCACGCCCAGCCCCGACACATGTTGTGACAGGCCTAGGGGAACGGTTAGCATGGCGTGAATAAGACCAAAGAACCCTCCGACCATAGCTGCTACCAGCAATCCGCCCCACAATCCTGCCCCCAGCCAGACAGCCATCCAACCGGCCATCGCACCAGCGACAAATATTCCCTCGATTCCTAGGTTCAGGACACCGGATTTTTCGCAAATCAGAGCGCCGAGAACACCAAAGATCAGCGGGGTTGCAATACGCAGTGCTGCGGCCCAAAAACTATCAGTTAGAAGGATTTGAAGTATATCCATTACGCATCCCCTTTAGTGGTTCGGGTTATGCGGTAGCGCGCAACAAAGCCGCCAATCAGCACACAGATCAGCGAAAGAGCAACAACGAGATCGGCCAGATAGCTGGACACACCAATTGCACGGCTCATCGTATCAGCCCCGACAAAAATCGAGGCGATGAAGACGGCGGAAATAACAACTCCTATCGGGGACAGTCCCGCGAGCATGGCGACAACGATGCCTGTATAACCAAAGCCGGGCGACAAGTCGGTAGTTAGATAGCCTCTGAGTCCCGCAACTTCGCTGACGCCAGCTAGCCCAGCCAGAGCGCCGGAAATCACCGCAGCCCCTATCAGGGTACGCTTAACGCCAATTCCGGCGTGGAGCGCAGCAGCCGCGTTTTCACCAACAGCCCGTAGTTTGAATCCCCAAACGCTTTTGGACATCATGACATGAGCGACTGCCGCAACAACGAGTGCAATTATCAATCCGGAATGAACCCGCATACGCGGCAGCAATTGCGGAAGAATTGCATTATCGACTATCGGTTCCGATTGTGGCCAACCCATTCCCATTGGGTCCTTAAGCGGTCCCTCGAGCATCATTTGCAGGAATATCAAGATGATGAAGTTAAGCAGCAGAGTCGTCACAACCTCGTCTGCACCGAATTTGGTTTTCAGATATGCTGGGCCTGCCATACCCGCTGCTCCGGCAGTCGCACCGGCCAGCAGGATGATAGGAATAAGCACAAAGGACGGCGCATCAATCATACCGGTACCAACGACAACAGCGGCCATTGCTCCGAGGTAAAGTTGGCCTTCTGCGCCAATGTTCCAGAGTTTGGCGCGGAACGCCAAAGTCGCCGCAAGGCCAGTGAAAATTAGCGGCGTTGCACGAGTTAGCATTTCGGTGAATGCAAAGGTTGAGCCGAAAACACCTTTATACATCTCGCCATAAGCCTCAAAGATATTAGCCCCTGCCGCAGCCAGTGGAATGGCCGCAAGCAACAGCGCTGACAGGGCGGAAACAACCGGAATGCCGATAGTCCACCAACGGGAAGGGGCTTCGCGAGGTTCTATTCTTATCATACGTGCTCTCCTGCCATCATCAGGCCGATGGTCTCTCGGTCTTTGCTGTGTGCTTCGATCAATTGACCGTCATGGATTACAATTACGCGGTCGGACAGCGCGAGAATTTCGTCAAGGTCTTCAGAGATCAGCAACACTCCAGCCCCACGCGTTCGGGCCTCCATCAAGCGACGCGCCACTTCGGCAGCCGCGCCCATATCAAGACCACGCGTCGGTTGGTTTGCCAAAATCAGATCAGGCATACACTCGAACACCCGCGCCAATATAAGTTTCTGAATGTTGCCACCGGATAACAGCCTTGCATCGGCATCAATCCCCGGCCCCCGTATATCGTAGTCTTTGCTTAGTTCTTCAGCTTGGCTGCGGATGTACTTTTGCTGCAGAAAGCCGTGCTTTCGGACTTCAGCGTCATTAAGCCGCTCTAGCACCAGATTTTCGGCGACAGACATTGCGCCGATCACACCATCATGATGCCTGTCTTCGGGAATACGACCCACACCGGCTTCTTGCATCACAGGTGGCGTAAAACGGGATATCTTGTTGCCACTTACCATCATCTCACCACTATCAGGTGAAGCGAGCCCCGACACCATCCGCGCCAGTGCCGATTGCCCGTTACCCGATACGCCAGCAATGCCGACGACTTCATGTGCGCGAATGGTCAGGTCAACCGAATGCAAGGATGTGCGGGCATTGTCACCTTTGACAGTAACCGCCTTCAGTTGCAGGACAGGCGCGCCGGGTTCCATCGTTTCTCGTGGAGTGACGGGCGTGTCGGCGCCTACCATCATCCGCGCGATCACCCGTTCATCAGCATCAGAGGTTGCGATTTCCCCAACCTTTTTGCCGTGTCGCAGCACCACAATCCGGTGGGAAAATGCTAAAACTTCACGCAGTTTGTGTGAGATAAAGATAACTGATAACCCTTCTTTGGTCATCGCATCAATATTTTCAAATAATGTATCTGCCTCTTGTGGTGTCAGAACTGCTGTTGGTTCGTCCAAAACCAGAATTCGTGCATCGTGATAGAGAGCCTTGAGTATTTCGACCCGTTGACGCTCACCCACCGTAAGCTTGCCAACCTGCTCATCCAGCGGTGCGGCCAATCCCGTCCGTTCGATAATTCTGCCGACTTTTTCGCGGGCTGCCCTGCGGTTATGCCTCCACGAAAGTAAACTTTCCGATCCCAGCAGAATGCTATCCAGCACCGTCAGGTTTTCCGCGAGTGTAAAGTGTTGGTGTACCATCCCGATACCGGCATCCAGTGCGGCCTGTGGGTGGCCGAGCGTCAGTGGATGCATCTCACCCGCCTCATCGGCAACGTCGATCGAACCGCTGTCCGGCAGATAGTGTCCGAATAGCATATTCATTAATGTGGTTTTACCGGCACCGTTTTCGCCAAGCAGGGCCAAGACTTCGCCGCGATGCAACTCAATGTTGACAGCATCATTGGCAACAACTGAACCAAACCGTTTGGAGAGATTGTTAAGGGAAAGAACGCGGGATTCTGTCATGTAAAAATGAAGGGCCAGGCGAACCTGACCCTCCCCCTTATTTAGTTGTCGGAAACCGGTGCTTCGTCGTTTACCGTTACGGTAAAGCTGCCATCCATTATGGCCGCTTCTTTGGCTTGCACTACCGCGACGACGTCTGCTGGAACTAGAGATATATCCATTGCCAGCGAACCACCGCCATGCGCCATGTAGCTGTATTGACCGTAGTCGTCAGCCGCATAGTTGTCGTCGGCTACTGCAGAAATCGCTGTATCGACTGTTGCGCTCATATGCCAAAGCGCCGACGCAAGGATTGTTCCAGGATAGTCATCCGAAGTGTCGATCACGTTACCAATCGCCTTGACGCCACGCTCGACCGCCGCATCGGAAACGCCAAAACGCTCAGCATACATAACATCGGCGCCTGCATCGATCATAGCAAAAGCGCTTTCTTTCGCTCTGGCTGGATCATACCAGCTGTCGATGAAGTTCACGATGAATTTTACATCCGAGTTGGATTCCCGCGCACCATCCATGAAGGCATTCATCAGACGGTTAACTTCCGGAATTGCATAGCCACCGATCATGCCAATTACATTACTTTCACTCGCGGCGCCTGCAACTATGCCGGACAGGTAAGCCGGTTCGTGAATGAAGTTGTCAAAGACGGAGAAGTTTGGTTCCTGCGGCTTGAAAGACGACCCCATTAAGAATGCAGTCTCTGGATAATCACTTGCGACTTTACGTGCGGCACGTTCAAGCCCAAAGACTTCTCCGACTATCAGGTCAACGCCACTTTCGGCATATTCACGCATAACCCGCTCATAGTCGGTATTTGACACGTTCTCTGAATACACATATTCAATTTCACCGCGTTCTTCTGCAGCATCAAGTGCAATGTGAATCCTGCTAATCCATTGTTGTTCCACCGGCAGGGTGAAAATTCCAGCCACTTTGACTGTATCTGCCATCGCAGCTGCTGATGACATGAAAAGCCCGAGCATTGTAGCCCCGGCGATCACACCTCTTCTGGATAATAAATTCGGAAACTTCATATTTCAAATTCCTTTCGGGGTTGCCCGTTCGCAGATTGTATCGGAGTTAGTGACACATATATTTACCATTCGGTCAAGTTCTATACATTTTATCAACCGCTAATACGTTTTACATTTCTTGGCATTGAATGGATAACATGAATTGGAATCGCTGGAGGAGCAACTTGTTATTTTCATTTAGCGCATGGTGAATATTCGCTATTAGAGATAACTTCAGCACCAACTTCAAGTATCCGAACTGCAGGCTTGGGCGGCGAGTTCCACTGCCGTATCGAGGCGAAGTTCTGGATTGTTCTGAATAGTCCCTAGTTTCCTAGACACCTTGTTGCTTCCACTTTTGCTGTTTTTCGAAGTCGACAGGCGACCGCATCCCGTTTCTTGCGTGTTTGCGCTTAGGGTTATAGAACATTTCGATATAGTCGAACACATCCCGCCTAGCGTCTTCTCGGGTTTTGTATGTTCGCCGCCTGATACGTTCGCGTTTCAACAGATTGAAAAAACTTCGGGAACCGCGGTCTCATGGCTGTTTCCACGTCGGCTCATGTATTGCCCGGCAGGTGATGCTTGCATCGCTGAGAAGGCTATGCTCCAAATTGTGATGCTTTCGAAATGAAGCCCACTCTAAACTGGTGAACTGGCGACGTTGATCAGAATGCACCAAGACTTTGTCGGCAGGTTTTTTGCGCCAAACAGCCATCAGCAATCCTGCAACACCAGATCAGTTGGCTTGCGGAATTGCATTGCCCATCTATTACCTGACAGTGGTGTGCCCTTGCAAACCATGAGAGGGCAACAACGCGGCGAGAATACAGATCAATCACGACAGCCAGATACGAAAACCCTTCACAGGTTCTGATGTAAGTAGTATCAATGCCCCAGAACCGACCTGGCGCATCAACATCAAATTGGCGATCCAATGTGTTATCCACAACGACTGAAGGTTTACCGCCATACGATCCGGGACGGCGTTTATAGCCGATTTGCGCTCTGATAACCGCTAAGCTTGCCAGACGCGCCACACGGTTCGGGCAACTTATCTCTCGCAGATCGCAAAGGTCACCGTGCAACTTACGATAACCGTATATCTTGCCACTGTCTTCCCAAGCATCTTTGATCAACTTTGTTTGTCGTTGCTCTTCAATAAACGCATACTTCATTTTGCATCTCTGGCGAAGTTCCCTCTCGGTGAATCTACCATTCACCTGCCGCTCGGCGCGCGGTGGCCTTTTTTAGGATGTCGCGCTCCTCCGTGATCCGGATTAGTTCCGCTTTTAAACGCCGTATCTCAGGACTTTGACCCGTATCAATCTTGGCTTCTTTCGTGAGTCTGGAAAGTCGTGCCTTCCATGTGTAAAGCGACTTTGTGCTGATCCCCAACGTTTAGCGACCTCGCTGACTGCATAACCTCGATCGACCACTTGCGCCACCGCGTCACCTTAAACTCATCTGTAAATCTTGTTCCGGACATCCTGTCCTCCTTGCTTACAAAATTACCAAGCAAGGTGTCTACAAATCTAGGAGTTAATCACACGTCCACTGTTGACGAGGGTAACACCAGCATAGAGCTGTTTGCGGAAGGCTGGATTGACGAGAACGGAGAGTATGACGGACGTCCAATTGACGTGATCGGACTCAAAGGCGGCTCGACCCTCCTGTCGGATGACTTTGCCAACGCAATCATCGCATTCACATATTTCGCGGGAGTACCGACGTTCGCCGCTGATCCTGAATCAGGACGAATTCTCGCCAGAAAGTGTTCCGTATGCCAAGGGAAAAACGGAATGGCTAGGAATCCCGAAGTGCCAAACTTGGCAGGTCAGTCGTCACTCTATCTGGAAAATATCCTGAAAGATTTCCGAGATGGCGCCCGCGAAGATCGCCGCATGAACATTGTTGTTAAAAGTTTAAGTGATGACGATATTAAGGATTTTCCGGTTTGGTTTTCAAGGTTCGTAGTGACGGTTGACAGACCGGAGTAAACTTCGAGGCACTACATAAGTGAATAAATCTACGAGGTGTTTGTTTTTCAGGTTCCTTTTAGGGTCAAACCAGTGCGTCTTTCCCGTCGGGGTGAACTTGGAAGTAATAATCACGCATCTTGAGCTCGCTGGCTGCGGCCTGATCGAGTACGACTGTCGTGTGTCTGTGAAGTTGTAGCGCAGTTGCGGGACAATAGGCACCCATCGCGCCTTCAACCATTGTAGCAACCGCGCCGGATTTATTTTTACCCGTAGCCAGCACTGCAATCATTTTGCCGCGAAGAATGGTTTCGATACCCATTGTAATGGCGTATTTCGGCGGCTCTGCCGGAGCTTCAAAAAACCGCCGATTGGCGTCTATTGTGCTTTTCGTAAGGGTTTTGATCCGTGTCAAAGAGCGGAAGCTGGATGTCGGTTCATTAAAGCCGATATGCCCATTTTCACCAATTCCCAACAGTTGCAGGTCAATCCCGCCAGCTCCCAAAACAAGATTTTCGTAATCTTCGGACTCAGCTTCTGGATCACCTGTATTTCCATGCGGAAGGTGCGCGCGGGCAACGTCGAAATCGGTTTTCGAGAAAAATATGTCGCGCATAAACTTATGATAGGAACATGGGTGGTCTGGGTTCAGGCCTACATATTCATCGAGGTTAAAGCTGCTGGCCTGTGAAAACGACACCTGTTTGTTTTTATTTGCCGAAACAAGAAGTTCATATATTGGTAGCATCGTTCCGCCGGTCGCCAGCCCCAGAACACTGTCAGCTTTACCCTGAACTTGCGCTATTACTTGTTGCGCAACACATTCTGCCGCACGTTCGGCGGTATCGAATATTAAAACTTTCATTATCACTTCCGGGCTGGCTACACCAAAACAGGTTTTAGTACGAACTAATCAAGTACACCTGTATATCCCTTAAATGCAATCGCTGTGATGGAAAAGCTGTTACCGCTGGCCTGCAATTCTCGCTTATTTCAAACATTCGCATCAAACGCCTACAAGCCGAAAAACCACATCCTCGGACAAACCCAAGCTTATCCGAGGATGTGTAATTGACGTGGGCCCAATGAAGCACCTTGAAATTATTTGTTGTGCGAAGGGACTATTGCCCGCGGTCTTAGACTGTTAAAAGGCCTCAACCAATTTTCGGAGACACCAATGAGTATCGCAACCCTAATCCTCGCCGCCGGGCAAGGTAGCCGCATGAAATCGGACCTTCCAAAGGTATTGCACAAAATCGCGGGTGCCCCGATGTTATGGCACACGATGCAATGCGCCGCGCAAATCGAGGCTGATCAGACCATCGTCGTGGTTGGGCATGGCGGTGAAAAAACGTCCGATGCCGCGATTGAATATGACGCAGACGCGAAAATCATTTGGCAGAAAGATCAGAATGGTACGGGCCATGCCGTGCAGCAAGCCAAGGCCGAAATGGATGATTTCGACGGTGACGTGATCGTCCTTTATGGTGATACGCCGTTTATCCGACCCGAAACCCTGCAAAAGATGTTGGAGGCACGTGCGCAAAACTCGGTTGTGGTTCTGGGGTTTGAGGCAGCCAATCCGGCCGGATATGGGCGTTTGCAAATGAACGGCCAAAGTCTGGAAGCGATCGTGGAAGCCAAAGATTGCTCGCCTGAGCAACTTGAGGTCACGTTTTGCAACTCCGGCGTCATTTGCGCCCCCGCCCCTTTGCTGTTCTCGTTGCTCGCCGAGGTTGGAAACGACAATGCGAATGGCGAGGTTTATCTAACGGACATCATCGCAATCGCCCGCGATCGGGACCTGCCTTGCACAGCAATCGCCTGTTCCGAGGCTGAAACAATGGGCATCAATTCGCGTAAAAACCTGGCGGATGCCGAGGCGGCATTCCAACAATCCGCCCGCACCGCTACGATGGAGAACGGCGTGACTTTAACCGCCCCGGATACAGTTCATTTCGCTTTTGACACGCATATTGGCCGCGATACCATCATCGAGCCGAACGTATTCTTCGGCCTTGCAGTAACTATTGAAAGCGGCGCTACCATTCGCGCCTTCAGCCACCTAGAGGGCTGCCATATCGCGCGCGATTGCGTGGTTGGCCCTTACGCCCGCCTACGCCCGGGTGCAGAACTGGATCTGGGGGCCAAAGTCGGTAATTTCGTCGAAATCAAAGCTGCGCAGATTGAGGCAGGGGCCAAGGTTAATCACCTGTCCTATGTCGGAAATGCACGGGTTGGAGAAGGTTCCAACATTGGGGCGGGTACGATTTTTTGTAATTACGACGGGGTGAACAAGCACCACACGGAAATCGGAAAACGGGTATTTATTGGCTCTAATTCGGCGCTGGTGGCCCCTGTTCGCATTGCAGATGACGGATTTATCGCGACCGGATCGGTGGTTACGTCTGATGTTCCCGAAGGTGCTCTCGCGATCGCACGTGCGCGGTTGGCGATCAAACCGGGTCTTGGCAAACGCATGATGGACCGTCTGCGTGCTGCGAAGGAGGCAAATAAATGACTCCGTTAGACGAACTCCAAGCCCTCGCCAACCCACAAAAAGCCGGGGAAATGGCCAAATATCATAAGGTCGACCGCCCATATTTTGGGATCGCAAACCCTGACGTTTATGAACTATGCAAAAAATGGCGCGCTGAAACTGACCTTGAAGGACGGCTAGAAATCGCAGGCACTTTATGGGACAGCAATGTACACGAGGCACGGGTCGGGGCCACCAAATTGTTAACACAAGCACGCATTCGCCCTGATGAAGCTGTTTGGACTGAAATAACCCGTTGGGTCAAAGATTTCGATGCATGGGCGATTGCAGACCATGCCTGTTCTGCTGGTTCCAGACGATTGATCGCCGATCCTTCACGTCTAGATGAGGTGGAGCAGTGGACGGTCAGTGAAAACATGTGGGTACGCCGCGCCGCTATGGTCATGACAATGCCCTGGACCAAGCAAAATCACCCTAACGAGGCTGACCACGCCATCCGCGAGCGCATTCTGGGCTGGGCCGCCGGATATACCGACGACCACGATTGGTTCATCCAGAAATCCATCTCTTGGTGGTTGCGCAGCTTATCAGGCCACGACCCTGACCGCGTTCGTACTTTCATTGCGGAGCATGGCGAAAAACTGAAACCTTTTGCGCTTCGCGACGCCACCCGTAAGCTGAGTTAATCAAGGATAAACAATGTGTAAGCGCTCAAGCGTTTCCGCATCTAGGTGCGGGAACTTGGTGTGCAGTATTCCGGCCAAATCGTTGGCTGAAATCGCCTTTCCCGAGGCGCCACCACTTCGCCCTGTCACGTTAAACCCATTCGCCGTCTGAACATACATAGCGTCGGTTTGGTCTATGACAACCGGTGCGAGTTGGCCAACCTTTCGATGCCCGCCAAGACAATGAACTGTTACGGTTTCGGGCAACGACATCACCCTACCTTTCTGAACGAGGGCCAATCCAGCAGAGCCGCATTCACGTGTATCATCACAAAACTGCAATGCCCCATCCGACAGCGCCAACTGGTGTCCATGCAAGAACGTAATGACATTCCCGGTGTTTTCCGGAATCATGTGCATACGCAGCCGCGCGACATAATCGCAGGCAAGCGCATCATCGTCGTCTAGCCGAAAACTTGCGGTAATATGGGCGGTAGGGTCCAGCATCTCGAACACAGATCGCTTAAACACCCGCTGAATGTTGGCCTGCGGGCGATATGCACGTACATAAACGTTGGGCAAATCTCGCACCAAACCCATCAAACGATCATGCGCCCAGTCCGGCAAATCGCGGGAAGTTATTAGCATTATGTTGAAATTCTGGTCAGTTTGCTCAACCAAACTAGGCAAACAGATGTCTTCGAACAGCTGAAGCCGGCGTTGCAGGCGGGCACGATCAAATATACGGGTTTTGCGTTCTAGGTACCCCTGCCCCGATAGCGGCGGGAAAAAGTTTGATTCCTTCAGCACAATCGAAAATCGTATTATCCCGACAATTGCCGAGGGCTTTACGGCCATCACCCGAGCCTGCCGGTTTGTCAGAAGTTCTGCCATTTACTCATCCTCGCGAGCCTGCTCAAATGCCAAAATCCAGTCATTGGACGGGGCGTTAGGCAAGTGGGAAAATCGACGATAAGCAACATGGTTTTTATCAACTTCCGCCAAATTCGGTAATAAAATAACGCTATCCCCGTTCTTTAAGCTCTCGGCGTAATATCTTACCAGTGGCGGTCATAGGTAAACTGTCAATGAATTCGATCTCGCGTGGGGCAACGTGCGGGGATACTTTCTCGCGTACGCGCAGAACCAGCTCCGCCTTCAACGCATCACTCGCTTCGCCACTTAACACAACGAACGCCTTGACGATCTCGGTCCGCACGGGGTCTGGCACGCCGATTACTGCTGCCATTAGAACTGCATCGTGGCCAACCAGACAGTCCTCGATCTCGCTTGGGCCTATGCGATAACCGGACGAGGTGATCACGTCGTCAGTGCGGGACGAAAAGTGGAAATATCCTTCTTCGTCCATCGTCGCCACATCGCCGGTTAGCATCCAGTCACCAATGAATTTCTCGGCGGTTTTATCAGGGTTTTTCCAGTATTCAAGGAACATGGATGGATCAGGGCGGCGCACCGCGATCTCTCCTTCCTCGCCCGCTGGCAGCACGTTTCCGGTCGAATCAACAATCGCAACATCGTGACCAGGAACGGGTTTTCCGGTCGATCCCGGGCGTGGATCAAACGTATCTACACAATTGCCGAGCACCAGATTGCATTCGGTTTGACCGTAAAACTCGTTGATCGTCACACCTAAGACACGTTGACCCCAGTCAAGTAATTCAGTCCCCAAAGATTCCCCACCGGAGCCGACGCTTCGCAGGTTAAGTGGCGCAGGCTCGCCCGCTTGTCGCATCAACTTCAACGCGGTGGGCGGCAAGAATGTGTTTCGGACACCCAGTTCGCGCATCAGCCAAAATGCCTTGTCGGGATCGAATTTGGCCATTCTATGCGCGACAAGGGGCACGCCGTAGTGCAGCGATGGCATCATCACATTCGTCAAACCACCCATCCACGCCCAGTCCGCAGGGGTCCAAAGGCAATCGCCCTTTTGGGGCAGGAAACTATGGTGTGTCTCGACGCCGGGCAAATGCCCAAGCAACACCTTATGCCCATGCAACGCGCCCTTCGGCGGGCCGGTCGTACCGGAGGTGTAACTAATAAACGCAGGTGTGTTCAGGCCGGTATCAACCATTTCAATCTGGTCAGATGCAAGGTCGAGTTCAGCCCAAAAATCCAAAACTTCCGCGGAATCAATACAATAAATCGCCTCCAGTTCCGGCAAATCATCGCGAATGCTCAACACCTTCGCCAAATTTGCGCCGTCTGTCACAACAACCTTTGCACCAGAATTCGCCAATCTATATTGAAGTCCATCCTCACCAAACAACGTAAACAAAGGTACAACGATCGCCCCCAGCTTGTAGCATGCCAAATGCGTCAACACCGTTTCAGGCGTTTGTGGCAACAGAACGGCACAACGATCCCCTTGCCCCAAACCTTTCGCACGCAACGTATTTGCCAATTGCGAGGACAGGCGCGACAGCTGCAAATAGGTGAATTTTTGCAAACTACCGTCTGCATCCATGTAGGTCATAGCGTGGCGGTTTGGTTCACCACGCGCCCAGCGCTCACAAATTTGTTCAGCAATGTTATAGCGCGAAGGTGTTGGCCAACTGAAGTCCGCCCGCATTTCACGCCATGTGCCGGACCGCGTTACCAAGCTTTCGACCTGCATTTGCAATTCCCCCTAATTCACTGTCACTTTATCAAATGGCGGACGGAACCCAAGCGATTACCCTTGTAACGCCGCGTATTGAGGTCTATTTTTAGTATCGAAACAACAGGAACACCCATGTTACACATGCCAAAATTAGTCGACCCGTTCGCGCGGGAGGTAAGCTACCTCAGGGTATCCGTAACCGACCGCTGCGATTTACGATGTTTCTATTGCATGTCCGAAAACATGACGTTTTTACCTAAAAAAGAGCTGTTGAGCCTTGAGGAACTAGACCGTCTCTGCAGCACCTTCATCGAAATGGGTGTCAGCAAGCTACGCGTAACGGGCGGCGAGCCACTGGTGCGTCGTGGCATCATGGCGTTCTTCGACGACATGTCCCGCCACTTGGCGACGGGTGCGTTGAAGGAACTAACACTGACGAGCAACGCTACGCAGTTACATAAGTTCGCACAACCACTGAAAGATGTAGGGGTCAATCGGATCAACGTCTCGCTCGACACGCTGGACGAGAAAAAGTTCGCCGAGATCACTCGTTGGGGCCGTTTCCGACAGGTGATGGAAGGCATTGATGCCGCCGACAAAGCTGGCTTGGCAATCAAAATTAACGCCGTTGCGTTGAAAGGTACGAACGACGACGAAGTCCACAAAATGGTCGAGTGGTGCGGGCAGCGCGGCTTTGATGTAACTTTCATCGAGGTTATGCCGATGGGTGACATGGGTGAAGCGGACAGGCGTGATCAATACTGGTCGCTGAAGGACGTTCGCGCAGAACTCGAAAGTCAATGGACGCTTAACGATATTTCTTTGAACACTGGTGGCCCTGCGAGTTATGTTCGCGTTGAAGAAACGGGCGGCCGTGTTGGTTTCATAACCCCGCTAACCCATAATTTTTGCGAAAGCTGTAATCGCGTACGCCTCGATTGCAAAGGCCAATTGCACATGTGTCTTGGGCAAGAGGATGACGCCGATATGCGTAAAATTTTACGTGATTATCCTAACGACAACCAACCGCTGCGCGATGCGATCAATAGTGCGATTGCCCGCAAACCTAAAGGTCACGACTTCGACTATTCCCGCCAACAAATCCAAGGTGAGATGCGGCGCCACATGAGCCACACTGGCGGATAGACCGACTCAATCTACCTGCCGCTGCCCGTCAAAAAATTCGCTAGATTGGACAGGCGACCAAAATCGTTGCTGGTTCAGCCCAGAACCATCATGCATTCGCAACCGTTTGCGTTTGGATGCCTAAGCCCTCAACCTCCAGTTCCATCACGTCACCAGCTTTCAGGAATCGCTGGGGGTTGAACCCCATACCAACCCCTTCAGGCGTGCCAGTGGCTATAATGTCGCCAGGGCGAAGCACCATGAATTGGGACAGATGCGAAATAATTTCAGCTACACCAAACACCATATCGCTGGTCGAGGAACTTTGCATGACGTCCCCGTTCACGCGGAGGGAAAGCGAAAGATTTTGCGGATCATCAATTTCGTCCGATGTCACCAGATATGGGCCGATGGGGCCGAAAGTTGGCGCGGATTTACCCTTAATCCACTGCCCACCGCGTTCAAGCTGAAAGGCGCGCTCGGACACATCATTGATGGTGCAATACCCTGCGACATAGGACAGCGCGTTCTTTTCTGACACATACGAGGTTGTTTTGCCGATAACGACACCCAGTTCTACCTCCCAATCCGTCTTCGTGGAACCGCGCGGGATAAGTACTGGATCAAATGGACCGGAAAGAGCGCTGGAAGCTTTGGAAAACAGGATAGGTTCTTTAGGAATATCCATGCCGGACTCAGCAGCATGCTGGGCATAATTCAGGCCAACACAATAGAAATTCGGAACATCCGCCAGACAAGCTCCAATCCGCGGAGTGCCCTCGACCAACGGCAAAGCTGCGGGATCTAATGCCTTAAGCCGGTCCAATTCCATCAACGAAACACTGTCCCCGACGAAATCCGCTATCGTTATCGACAGATCGCGAATATTTCCGTCCGCATCCAAACACCCTGGTTTTTCCTGACCTTTTGGCCCGTAGCGCAACATTTTCATGATCCATCCTCCTGAATTCGGTTACCGCAAGACTTGCCCAATGCTTGGTCACGCGCAACAGCAAATCGAATTTCCGCCGCCGCTGTCCGTACATTGTCATTGTTTTAATGCAATTTTGCCGCTTTCAGGGTTGCAGTGTGTGGCGCAAGAATTCATCGAACGCAAGGCTTTCAAATAAACCGTTGTGGCCGATTCCAGCGCGAACCTCTCGCCTGACATCGCGACCGGCCGCTTCTAATTCTCGCACAAGGTTCTCCGAGTGTTTTGGCGGTATCACCTCGTCATCCCCTCCGTGGACAATGGTGATGGGCGCGGCCACGCCTGCAAGAGCAGAGACATTGTCAAAGTCTTCGCGCAATAGAATACGCGGAAATCTCAAACCCTGCCCAAGCGCTACATTATATATGCTGTCGAATGGGGCAAATAGCACCACCTGCGCCACATCGGTATCGCGCGCATAAATCGACGCGGCCCCTGTGCCGAGCGAATACCCCATAACCGAGACATGTGCGTATTCCTGCGTTGCCACCCAATTTGCCAGCACCCTAAGCCCAACCTCGATTTCCCGCTTGCTGGTTCTGCGTGCATCCCCACCGTATCCGGGGTATTCCAGCACCAGCACGTCATACCCAAGCTTCGCCAAATGGTTCACGCCGAGGAAGCGCCAATTGCACGCGGACCCCGCGTTACCATGAAAGAATAACAGCAAGTTGTCGTGATTGGCAGAGGTCTGTAATCCTTGCTCGGCTTCCTGTTTCCAAATTTCAACACCAGCAGGAAGATTGCAATCGGACAGCGGACGCATATCCGGATAGTAAAGTAATTTTCCTTGGCCGAAATACGCCGCCGCAGCCGCGAGGCCGAAGACGCCGATCCCAAAAATAACTAATCCACGCAACAATTTCATGACAGAAGAGATATGGTAAAACCGCAAGTCTGTCTAATGCAGGTTTTATACCAAATTCAGAAAACTGGAGGGGAGGTTTACCCAGCCCAAAATCGCCGCGATAACGGCGAATGAGGTAATAGCACAAATTTTGAGAATTACAGAAGTGGTGGGCGACCCTGGAATCGAACCAGGCGTGGGTCACCCCGAGGGAGTTACAGTCCCCTGCCACACCTTGCGGCCTGACGCCCAATCACTTCTGAAGGGCTGATTAGTCGGACTACCCAGCCGCGTCAACACGAAAACTTCGGTTTACGCAAATGTCTCGCAATTAATTTTGAAATGTGGATACTCAACCGGATAATTTTGGGAGAACAGATATGTTTAAGAAATTATTTACGGCATTGCTTATTGGCGCTATGACATTGACGGCTCTACCGACGCAGGCCCAAACGACAACTGCCGAGGTTAAACCAATTTTAACGATGATTAGGGGAATGTGGGTTGCAGTTCGGGAATATGATGGCAACGACTTGCTGTATTTCACTATGTTAGAAAGCTATCGTTGCGGGCTAGATGGAGTGAAATACGGGATTAATACTGATGTGGCCGATCAGGTTTGGAAACAAGAAACCTGCTACGTTGATGAAGCCGCTCCTAACGCCATGAAGATGGAGGACGGATTGCCGTTTATCTCGTTGGAACTTGGAAGCGTTGAAAGTGTGATTGTCGAAATCACTTATGATGATGGCACGACGGATACTGAAACGTACGCGCGTAAAGCGATTATGACGCCGTAGCTTGCAAACCACGCGGCAACGTGGCAATGGACGAGCCTTGAAAAGGGATATGACATGGCACCGCGCAACAAAAAGAAACCACTCTGGATTGTAGAAAAAGAGCGTGCCCGTGCAGCGGGTGCCGCCGAGACCGTCTGGCTGTTCGGTATTCACGCAGTACGCGACGCCTTGGAAAACCCAATGCGCGAAAAGCTGCGTCTTGTAGTTACCAAAAACGCTTTTGATCGACTGGCCGAGGCCATCGACAAATCCGGTATCGATCCTGAAGTTGTTGAAACACGTCAATTCGACGTGCCGTTGGATCCGCAATCGGTGCACCAAGGTGCGGCTTTAGAGGTGAAACCACTCGATTGGGGTTCGGTTTCCGAGATATGTGCCCCGCGCGATGAAGCGCCGCTGGTTTTGTTGCTAGATCGTGTGACCGACCCGCACAACGTTGGCGCGATTCTGCGGTCTGCCGAAGTCTTCGGTGCCCGCGCCGTTATTGCCCCACATCGCCATTCGGCCCCGGAAACGGGGGCGCTGGCCAAGACCGCCTCTGGTGCGTTGGAACGGCAACCATATTTGCGTATTCGTAATTTGGTGAAAGCCATGGAAGCGCTGAAGGAAATGGGGTATTTCCTGATCGGGCTGGATGGCACTGCCGAAATGACACTTGAAAAAGCGGTCGCCGATTTACCAAACGTGCCCGTAGCGCTGGTTCTTGGCGCTGAAGGCCCTGGATTGCGGGAATCCACCAAGGAAACTTGCCATCGTATTGCTAAGATCGAGTTCGCTGGAGATTTCGGTTCCCTGAACGTGTCCAACGCCGCAGCTGTTTCGCTATATGCTGCGAACCGCTGGAAGGCTGAGTTCAATACAAACTAGGCGGAAGTTGGCCCAAAACACCCAACTGTTCACAATTTCCTGATGTGTACTTTAAATCGGGTGATACCAGCTTACGTGTATTAACGAGGCGAAGAGATGGAACACGCTCGCCTCAATCACTGTCCCTCGTTCCAAACCTGCGCCCAGCTTCGTCTGGGCGCTTTTTTGTCTGGCGCACAGATTTCTTCAGAAGTATGGTTTCGCCATGAATAACTATACTGACAAATTCCTACGCGAATTGCTTAGCACCACCAAAACCATCGCCATGGTCGGGGTGTCCGTGAATGAAATGCGTCCATCGTATTTTGTTGCCCGTTACTTGAACTTGAAAGGGTATCGCATTGTGCCGATAAACCCCGGGCAAGCGGGCAAAACGCTGTTCGGACAAATGATTTACCCATCAATTTCGGAAATCCCCGAAGAGGTGGGCCCCATTGATATGGTGGATATATTTCGCCGTGCCGAGCACGTTGATCAAATCGTAGATGAGGCGATTACCGCGCTCTCGGCTCGTGGTTTACGGTATATCTGGATGCAAATTGGTGTGATAAATGAGGATGCCGAAGCGACAGCCGTGGCCGCTGGTCTAGACGTCGTCATGAACCGTTGCCCCAAGATTGAGCACCAACGCCTGTTTGGCGAGCTGCGCAAAGCGGGGTTTAACACAGGCATTATTTCGTCGCGATTATGAAACAGACAGCCTGTCACAATACTTGCATGCAAGATTCACACAAGTATCCCGTGTATCACTGCGCCAAGTCAAATATCAGTGCTACTTTCCACTCCTTTACGCTAACGTCCTACCCATTCAATTAACGGAGACTTCCATGACCGATACGCCCTATGGCTTCGACACCCTACAAATTCACGCAGGGGCCCGCCCCGATCCTGCAACGGGTGCGCGGCAAACACCTATTTATCAAACAACGGCTTACGTTTTTCGCGATGCGGATCACGCAGCGGCATTGTTTAACCTTCAGGAAGTCGGATACATATATTCCCGCCTGACCAACCCTACAGTTGCGGTTTTGCAAGAACGTGTAGCCACTCTGGAAGGCGGCGTTGGAGCTGTCGCGTGTTCTTCGGGTCACGCAGCGCAACTCATGGCGCTTTTCCCGCTTATGGCACCAGGCGATAATGTCATCGTCTCTACACGGCTTTACGGCGGTTCCATTACACAGTTCAGCCACACAATTAAACGTTTCGGCTGGTCGGCCACATTCGTTGATTTTGACGACCTCGACGCGATCGCCGCAGCCGCCGACGAGAACACAAAGGCGGTTTTCTGCGAAAGCATTTCCAACCCGGGTGGCTACCTGACTGACATCCCGTCAGTTGCAGCTGTGGCCGAAGGCTTGGGAATTCCACTGATCGTGGACAATACTTTGGCAACGCCCTACCTGTGCCAACCAATTGCCCAAGGTGCGACGCTGGTTGTGCATTCCACTACCAAATACTTGACCGGGAACGGTACGGTTATGGGCGGTATCGTTGTGGACAGCGGCAATTTCGACTGGTCCGCCAGCGATAAGTTCCCGTCATTGTCGAAACCGGAACCCGCCTATCACGGCATGACGTTCCACGAAACGTTCGGGGCACTCGCATTCACGTTCCACGGCATCGCCATCGGTTTGCGCGATCTCGGAATGACGCTGAACCCACAAGCCGCGCATTACACATTGATGGGTATCGAAACATTAAGCTTGCGGATGGAACGTCACGTCGAAAATGCGATGAAAGTGGCAACTTGGCTCGAAAACGATCCACGAGTGGATTTTGTGACCTATGCGGGCTTGCCTTCTTCGCCCTACAGTGATCGTGCGAAATCCCTTTACCCCAAGGGCGCAGGGGCACTGTTCACCTTTGCTGTCAAAGGCGGATATACGGCGTGTGTGAAACTGGTCGATACCGTTGAAATTTTTAGTCACGTTGCCAATCTTGGCGATACCCGCAGTTTGATAATTCACGCAGCTTCGACCACGCACCGGCAACTTACGACTGAACAGCAAGAGGCCGCAGGAGCATCCGCCAACGTTGTGCGCTTGTCCATCGGGACCGAAACCGCTGACGATTTAATCAGCGATTTGGATCAAGCGCTGGCCGCAGCAGTCAAATAACAGGCCGATTATCGCGCAGTAGGGCGATCTACTGCGCGAATACGAAAAACGTCTCCACAAACCAGGTCAAAGCCTTTATGAATGCACTAGTAATAATGATGTTTCCTCCCGATTGGTCAGGGAAATAGCTAAGGGCCGTTTAATTGATGCAACCCGTTCTGGCACTGGAACTATCCTCAGATGGAATCCTGCTACACGAACTGTCCTACGACGGCGTGTGGCGCCGAATATCTGCGGCTGCACTAAGCGACCCGTATTTGCCAAAGAAAATGGTTGCCATGAAACAGGCAGCACGAGCATCCCAAGGGCGGTTTTTCAAAAATCAGGTCTGGCTACCTCGTGAGCAAATTAGGGTAATTGAGGTTAAACTTGCCGCCAATGATCCCGATGAACGCCAAGCCGAAGCCGAAGCAATTGTGCGCAACCACCCCGAGTTTTCCGACGGCGAATACCTAGTCCAGTTCGGCGAGGAAGATGTTAACGGGAATGTGAAAATCGCCACTGTCAATCGCGCGATTCTGCAAGAAGCGAGCCGTTTTGCCAGCGGCTATGGTTTCAGCACCGATGGGTTCACATCGCGCGACCGTATCGACGGGTTCTACCAACAACCTATCTTCGCGATCTCGGCCCCTCCGAAGATCGCAGTGAACTATGCAAAAATCGGTTTTTTTACCGGTGTAGGCGCAATACTGGCTGCGGTGATCGCAGGTGGGTATTGGGGCTATAAGAACATCGATTTCGCCCCAGACCCAAGTGTCGCAATCGAAGCCACGGAAGAGCGCATCCTTGAAATTGACGAGGACCCTCGCGCGCCCATCCGCCCTACTGATGTTGCAAAAAATGCGGAGCATTTAACACCAGATATTATTTCGTTTGACGATAATTTGGAGCTGTTACCCGAGCATGACCTCTCAATTACTATTTTCGAGGCACTGGTTGAACAGGCTCCGCTAGCCTCCTCCCTGAAAATACTCGAGGTGCCGGACGTCGCAGCTCCGTTGAGCGTAATTAACGCCAGCACAGTGCTGCCGCGAGTTCAGCAAATTGCATCCAGGGATAATCTGCCCGCCCCGGAAACAGCAGGCTTTCCAGTTGTGGCGACCAAAGCGATTGCCTTTGAAGACTCTGCGGCTTCCTCGGAATTCGCAGGCGGGACGGCGATTGTACGCTTTGTTGCAAGCGCATTGGAGGCGGCATATGTCAGCTCCCCTCGTTTGACGGATGTGTTGCCACGTGACGATAGTACAGTGGTGCTGTCGGCGCAGCTTCGCAAGTTTAACGACAGTTTGGGGCTGACGCAGGTTCGCAACCACAATGCTGCGATGGCACAGAGGGCACAGTTGGAAACACTGCAGCAGGCTCCCGTAAATCTGATCGGTGGAAGACCAACCATCTTGCCGGTTTTGCGTGATGGTGTCGAAATTTCACATGTGCCGTTACCGCCGCCGCCTGCACGACCACCCACATTAACCATCGCCGAACTTCAGGCTTTGGCACCGATCATCGTGCAGGGTTTTCCACGCATCACACCATTGTTGCGCGATGGCCGGAACGTGGCTGACTTACCACAGATCCCAGAGCCGGCTGTAGATAACAATCCCGTTCCGGCCGATACCGGCTCCGATGGTGAACCTTTAGTTCAATTCACTACCGTCTCATCCGGCCTGACCACCGCACAATTGCAGCTCATCCCCCCTCGCGTATTTCAGGGGCGCCCAGCGATCGTCCCTTTGCTTCGTGGCGGCGTCAAGGTCGACGCAATCACGCACGCGGCACCGCCACCCGAGGAAACCGACGAATCCAAAACTCTCAATACGACAGCCGAGGCCACCCGAATTGCTGCCTTACAGACCATTCCCGCAAATCCGTTAACGGGACGCCTCTCCACATTACCATTGCTTAGAGACGGCGATAATATAGTCGGTGACGCGGGTATCACCGCCGAGGAACCTCAACCCGAACCGACGGAAGCACAGCGCCTGCGCCCCCTTTCGCGACCAGATTCAGTTGAACTGACCGCAATCGTCGCTAGCTTATCCCAACAGGCCGTTCCATCCACACTTGCACCGCGCCGTCGCCCCGCCGGATTTGCAGATAGCGTTCAGGAAATGGCCGACGCGATCGCCGAGGAGGCCCGTGTTACTCCCACATTCACTGATGCGCCGCGACAAGTTAACGTTCCGACCTCTGCTAATGTGGCGCGTACTGCTACGATTGAAAATGGAATTAACTTGCGCGAAACCAGCTTGATCGGTGTTTTCGGAACGCCTGGAAACTACCGCGCATTGTTGAGGCAACGTGGGGGCAAATACCAAATGCTAGAGGTAGGAGCCAAAATTGACAGCTGGACGATTGTCGCCATTGCCGAAAGCGAAGTTCGCTTGAAAAAGGGTAGTAAGACCAAAACTCTGAAATTACCTGCTGAAGGCTAGCCGCAAGTTTGCCCGTCTTGTATTGGCGGGCACGGGAGTGTCGCGTAAGAACAGTACACACAACAATCCCCTTTCTCGGGCGTCATGACCACTCCGCAAGACTTGCATTCATAGAACCACTGGCAGGCATCCGTTGGCATGGTTTCAATCTCCGAATGTCCACACTCGGGGCAGGTAATTGTCGATTGTAATTCAGCCATATCGACTTCCTTAAAGTAACATCGCGCTCGCCAATCCAAGGAACGCGAAAAACCCGACGATATCAGTCACAGTTGTTACAAAAACACCTGACGCCAACGCAGGATCAGCGCCCAATTTATCCAATCCGATCGGAATCAATATTCCCGCCATTCCAGCGACTAGCATATTGCCGATCATCGCGAGACCGAGCACCACGCCCAGCATAACGCTATCGTACCACAGGAATCCGACACCCCCAATGATCACCGCGAACACAATCCCGTTAGCAGCGCCGACTAAAAACTCCCGCAACACAATCCGCGATGCGTTCGCAGGCGTCAAATCGCGTGTCGCAAGCGCCCGCACAGAAACGGTCAACGTTTGTGTACCCGCGTTTCCACCCATGGACGCCACAATCGGCAACAGAACCGCAAGGGCTACGATCGCCTCAATTGTGCTGGTAAATTGCGCGATCACAATGGACGCCAGAACCGAGGTGAACAAGTTGACCGCCAGCCACGGAAAACGACTGCGCATGGTTTTCCAAACGCGACTGGACAGATCTTCGTCTATCAGGCCCGCCAACAAGTTCATGTCCTCTTCTGCTTGATCTTCCAAAATCTCCATTGCGTCATCGATGGTGATAACTCCGACCAAGCGACCAGATGCCTCGACTACAGGTGCGGAAACCATGTGGTATTGGTTGAATGCATAGGCCACGTCTTCTTCTGATTGATCCACAGGAATGACACGGAAATCCTCGTGCGCCAAATCCATCAGCGACACCTCGCGCGCTGCCCCCATGATCCGGCTAAGCGGTACGGAACCAACCGGATGCATAGCGGGGTCGATTACGATCACATCATAAAAATCTTGCGGCAAGTCTTCGCTGGCTCGCATAAAGTCAATCGCATCACCAACTGTCCAGTGATTGGGCGCCAAAACCATCTCACGTTGCATAAGACGGCCAGCGGTGTCGTCCTCGTACTGCAACGATTGTTCGACCGCGACCCTGTCTGCATCATCGAGTGATCCTAGCAGCGCATCTTGCTGCGGTGTATCCAGATCTTCGACCAGATAAACAACATCGTCGGTATCAAGGTCTTTGAAGACTTCGGCAAGAACTTCGTCCGGTGTGTCGGCCAAGATCTCGTCGCGCACACCCTCTTCGAGCTCGGAAAGGACTTCGCCATCAACATGATCCCCCCAAAGGCGAACAAGGCGACGACGATCATCTTTACCGATCTGCTCCAACAGGTCAGCGATATCTGCTTCGTGCAAGTTTTCGAACAACAGCAACAGCGCGGATTGCGAACCCTCTTCCACCGCTGCCAGCACCGCATCCACCAGACCAGAGCCTAGCGCGTACACATCTTCGTCTTCGCGGATGGTTTGTTCGGGCATACGATCCCCTCGCTGGTTGTTGGACACCTGACAGGGCCATATTATTATGGTTTCCAAGCGTTTTATAGCGTGGATCAAGGGTGTTGATACCCTTTTATCTAAAGTTTTTATGTTTTTTATGACACTCAGCCTAGAACACCTGAGGTACCATTAGCGTACATGGCTACTGCATTGTTCCACCCCAATGGATGGAACGATCTGTAATAATTCCACAACATGTGGCAACACTTCTGGTATAATTGAAACTCTTACAAATTTTATGATAAATACAAATTTGGGCATTTAGGCGACTATCCGCCGATCACCCTCAACACTCGGGGGTACTAAGCACGACATCAAGATCGTTATTATCAATAGACAGGAGAGTTTGAAATGACCGACATATCCGATGGGGCGTTTAGCGACCCGAATTCGACCCCCCCAATGGCACAGGCGATACCGCTTGGTATCCAACACGTATTGGCGATGTTCGCCTCCAACGTGACACCTTCGATTATCGTTGCGGGCGCAGCCGGTTTCGCATTTGGTGGTGAAGACATGACGTACCTTGTGCAAATGGCTATGCTATTCGCCGGTATCGCAACGTTGTTCCAGACTGTTGGCATGGGTCCGGTTGGTGCACGTTTGCCAATTATGCAGGGTACCAGCTTTGCTTTCGTATCCGTTTTGGTGGTTATCGCTGCGAACGACGGTATGGCTGCTATGTTTGGCGCAATCATTATCGGCGGTATTTTCCACTTTTCGCTCGGATCAGTGATCGAAAAAATAAAATTCCTGTTTCCACCACTCGTAACCGGCCTTGTTATCCTGACAATCGGTCTGAATCTCGTCGCTGTCGGTATTAAATACGCCGCCGGTGGTGCAGCTCCATTCCAGATGAATGCAGACAGCTTCGGCTCCCTCGCTCATTGGCTTCCGGCCTTGACAGTTGTGTTCGTAGCGCTTGGTTTCAAATTCTGGACCAAAGGAACGATGTCTGCCGCTGCAATCCTGATCGGCTTGATTGCCGGTTATATCGTAGCAGTCCCGTTTGGCCTCGTCAGCCTCAGCAGTGTCGGCAATGCTGGCTGGGTTTCGATCCCGAAACTCATGCCATACGGTTTTGAATTCAACATTGGCGCAATCATCGCCGTTGTACTGATTTCCATCGTTTCAGCGATTGAAACTGTGGGCGATGCTAACGCGACCACCAAAGGTGGTGCAGGCCGTGAAGCAACGGATAAAGAGATCAGCGGTGCGACTTACGCCGACGGTCTGGGTTCCGCAGTTGCCGGTTTGTTTGGTGGTTTGCCAAACACTTCGTTCTCGCAAAACGCGGGTATCGTTGCCATGACTGGCGTCATGAGCCGCCATGTCGTGACCATTTCAGCGCTGATCCTGATAGCCTGCGGTCTAATCCCTAAGATTGGTGCGATCGTATCTTCCATGCCTTTGCCAGTGCTTGGAGGCGGCGTGATTGTGATGTTCGGTATGATCATTTCGGCAGGCCTGAACATGTTGGCCGAGGTCGATATGAACCGACGGAACATGATCATTATGGCCGTATCGCTATCGGTCGGTCTCGGTCTTAGCCAGGTTCCAACAGCAGTTCAGCACGTAACAGGCACGCTGAATACCCTGTTGATCTCAGGCCTACTGCCAACCGCCGTTATCGCGATTGTGCTAAACTTGGTTCTTCCACAGGAAGATTAAATTATCGCAAATACTGGGCCGCCCTTTCCAAAAGAGGGCGGCCTCGTTATGTCTAATCCCTAAACTGGAGACCACCCATGCAATTCGTTAACGACCCGACCAAAATGTCCAAGCCCACTTTTGTGGAACAATTTGGCGGCGTTTACGAGCATTCCGCGTGGGTTGCGGAAAAAGCCTACGATGACGGTTTACCGGCGGATGTAGAGCCGATGGTCACGGCCTTACGCACGATAATCGAAATGGCAGGCGAAGCCCTGCAACTCACGCTCCTCCGCGCGCACCCTGATCTGGCAGGAAAACTGGCCAAGACAGGCGAATTAACCGCCGAAAGCACATCCGAGCAAGCTGGCGCAGGCCTTGACGAATGCACGCCCGAAGAATTCGCTGAATTCAGCGAGCTGAACGACACGTATAAGGCAAAGTTTGGCTTCCCCTATATCCTTGCGGTCAAGGGCCGTCACCGTGTTGAAATTCTGGATAATTTCCGTTCTCGCGTTGATAATTCAATCGAACAGGAATTTCGAGAGGCGCTCGATCAGGTTCACCAAATCGCGCGTCTCCGTTTGGAAGCGTTAACTATTTAGTTCCGTACATCCGGTCTCCAGCATCGCCAAGACCTGGCAATATATAACCGATATCATTTAATCTTTCATCCAGCGAAGCCGTAACAATCGGCACATCTGGATGCGCTTCTTTCATGCGCGCAACACCCTCTGGTGATGCCAGCAAACACAAGAACCGGATGTTCTTCGCACCGGACGCCTTCAGCAAATCAATCGCTGCTACGGACGAATTTCCGGTCGCCAACATCGGGTCCACGGCAATCACCACGCGCTCGTCTAGATGGGCTGGAACCTTGTAATAATACTGTACTGGCTGAAGTGTTTTTTCATCACGATAAAGACCGACGAACCCGACACGCGCCTCGGGTATCAATTCAAGAACCCCGTCGAGCAACCCGTTGCCAGCCCGCAGAATCGAAATCAATGCCAGCTTTCGGCCCTCAAGAACGGGCGCGTCCATCTCGACCAACGGCGTTTCAACCTTCTTGGTCGTCATCGGCAGTTCCGAAGTAATTTCATACGCCAACAATTGGCTGATCTCGCGCAGCAATTGGCGGAACAAACTACTCGGCGTGGCCTTATCGCGCATCAGCGAAAGTTTATGCTGTACTAACGGATGCGTAACGACTGTTAAGTGTTCGTTCATCATAGTCCCGGTTCCTTATTCAAATTTCGCCATTATGCGTTGTCGTGTCTCGTCATCGCAAAATGCTGCTTTCATCGCTTCGCGGTTTATAGCTTGGAAGTCGGTCAAACCCCAGCCGAATGTTTCATGCAACTTGCGATATTCTTGTGTCATATCCGTATGAAAATACGGAGGATCGTCTGTGGAAACGGTCACCGGAACGCCCGCGTCTCGTAGCTTGACAATCGGGTGGTCCGCCCATTTCGAAAACACGTTCAATTCGATATTCGAACCAGGGCAAACCTCCAAAACGATCTGCTCCTCAGCAAGTCGCGCCACCAGATCTGCGTCTTCAATCGCACGAACTCCATGGCCAATCCGCGTGACGTTTATTGAATCTAGGGTCTCTCGGACGCTGTCAGCGCCACAAATTTCTCCAGCATGGCTGGTCAAACCAAGCCCGGCAGCGCGGGCAATCTCAAACGATTCAGCGAAATCAGACGCGTTTAGATGCCGTTCTTCGCCGCCCATCCCATATCCGGTCAACAAACCACCCGCCGTCGCGGCGGTAACTTTGGCTGTATGCACTGCTTTTTCTGGACCAAAATGTCTAATGCAGGTGGAAATGAACCGCGTCTCGATTCCGTGCTTGGCCTTACTGTTCTGCGCCCCAACGGTCATCGCTGCGAGAAAGTCTTTCCATGCTTCCAAATCTCCGCCACCGCAGAAATCCGGTGAGAGAAACATCTCGGAGTAGACCACACCATTGGCGGAACTCACGTCCAGAACCGCCTCGGTTAACCGCCGGAAATCGTCAGGCGTCTTCAATACGGAACAGGCGGCCTCATAAGTCTTCAAAAACTCGGCGAAATCCTTCCAGACATAGCTACCGTCGGATTTGAAAATCTTGGACAAATCGACATTTTTTTCGGCTGCCAACGTACGGATAAAATCTGGTGGCGCGGCACCCTCAATATGTAAATGCAGTTCTGTTTTTGGAACCGTTGCCCAATCAATCATAAAAAACTCCTACCATGACGCCCCGGCTTTAATCCAAGGTGCGCCGCAATTGTTTCACCAATATCGGCCATACCAACCAGTCCGATTTCGCGGTCCTCCAGCCCGGGAGATATGCACAAAACTGGCACCCTTTCACGTGTGTGATCTGTTCCGTGCCAAGTCGGATCATTTCCATGGTCCGCTGTGATAATCAACAAATCCCCGGTTTTCAGCGCACCGGTTATTTCCGGCAACCGCTCATCAAACGCTTCGAGTGCGCGGGCGTATCCGGCAACATCGCGGGGGTGGCCATAGAGACTGTCGAATTCCACGAGGTTTGTGAAGATGAAATCTCCGTCCCCAGCTTCGGCAATGAAATCGAGCAGGTCATCCACCAGCTCTAGATCACGTTTACCTTTTCTTAATTCCGTAATGCCACGATGGGCAAAGATATCGCCGATCTTACCTACCGCCAGAGTGCGCCCGCCAGCCGCTACCACGCGGTCACAGATCGTATCTTCGGGCGGTTCAATCGCCAAATCTTTACGGTTGATAGTGCGCGTGAATGTTTCTGCAGTTTCGCCAATGAATGGGCGTGCGATGACACGGCCGATCATCATCGGATGGAAAATCTCGGCCGCAATCGCGCAAATTTCGTACAGCCGATCCAAACCAAAGTGCTCCTCGTGCGCGGCAATCTGGAACACGCTATCGGCAGACGTATAGCAAATTGGCTTGCCCGTACGAATGTGCTCTTCGCCCAGATCTTGCAGGATCGGCATGCCTGACGCGTGACAATCGCCCAGTATCCCCGGAATTTTGGCTCGCCGTACAAATTCTTCGATCTTCTCTGCCGGAAACGCGGGCACGGTGTCTGCAAAGTAATGCCAATCAAATGGCACAGGCACGCCGGAAATTTCCCAATGGCCCGACGGCGTATCCTTACCTTGCGATACCTCGGTCGCCGCACCGTACAGCCCGACCGCGCCAGCATTCAACCCGGGCGCCACATGACTGGAAGCTAGGCGAATGGCGGCACCCAGACCCAATCTATCGAGGTTTGGAAGCGCTAGCGCGCCACTCCGCCCCTCTTCAGCGGTTCCATTTGCGCAGGCGTCAGCAATATGGCCCAAGGTATTCGATCCCTCATCGCCAAATTGCGCGGCATCGGGTGCGCCACCGCAACCGACCGAATCCAGCACCAGAATTAATGCACGCGCCATCGTTACGCCGTTTCCAAATGTTCTTTATCAAAACCGGCAGGCAGTAGACCGCCAATAGTTATCTCTTCGATGTCGCCAGCCAAGTCCGCCATATAGACAGGGGTGTTTCCCTGTGCAAACTCAGAAATCTTCTGACGACAGCCGCCGCAAGGCGAAACTTTGGAGGCACCGCCAGCTACAACCAGAATTTCCGCAATTTCGTTCTCACCCGCAGCAACCATCGCAGCTATCGCGCCCGCTTCGGCACAGGTGCCTTCAGGATACGCGACATTTTCAACGTTGCATCCGGTATATATAGCCCCAGAAGCTGTGCGTATGGCCGCCCCTACTTGAAAATTTGAATACGGCGCGTAAGCGTTTTCGCGCACAGTCATCGCAGCCTTAAATAGATCCATTGGGAATCCCTCGTGAAATGTCAGGTTCAAAGCGCGAGTATAGATCAGCGGGTGTTTTGGGCAAGGGAATGTGCGGAAAATTATACCTTTTGGTCAGGATTTTTCCCAACTTTCCTTTTTCCTGTATAATGTAGAAGGCGAAACATCCAGCAAACGTGCTGCTTGCGGGATTGATCCCTCACAGAAATCGATAGTCGCCTCAATGAATTCCCGCTCGAAAGTCGCTAGTGGCGTGCCAATAAATGCCGAGACGTTATTTGGTTGCCCCTCCGTGCGCATTGCGTCCGGAGAACTAGTCAACGACGCACGCGGCCTGCTGGACATTTGATTTGGCATCGTAACTTCGGAAGGTAACATCTCGGGCAAAACAGTATGCCCGTCGTTTAATACCACTACGTTGCGGATCGCATTCATCATTTGACGGACATTTCCGGGCCACGCCATAGATGTAAAAATATCGCGAACTTCAGGGCTGAAACCGGTGAAGTTTTTGTTTTCCTCGACGGCGAATTTTGCCAAAACTTTGTCCGCGATCAGCATAATATCGCCATCTCGCTCGCGTAGCGGTGGCAGATGAATGGGGACCACGTGCAAGCGGTAATACAGATCTTCGCGAAAGCGGCCGGCGCGAACTTCGGTCAAAGGATCGCGATTGGTGGCGCAAACGATACGCACGTCAACCATCTGTGCTTTCGTCGCACCGACGGGCTGAATGGTCGACGTTTGCAAAAACCGCAACAATTTGGTCTGCAAGCTTAAGTCCATCTCGCATATTTCATCCAGAAATAGCGTCCCACCACTTGCCGCCGCTGCCGCACCTTTCTTATCCGCAATCGCGCCGGTGAAGGAGCCCTTCAAGTGTCCGAACACCTCTGATTCCAGCAATCCACGCGGGATCGCGCCACAATTCAGAGGTACAAACGGACCCTTCGCACGGCTGGAAACGTCATGGATGGCCTGTGCGCACAGTTCTTTGCCGGTGCCACTTTCACCAGTCACAAAAACTGTAGCCGTGGACCGCCCGATGTTGCGAACCATTTTGTAAATGCCTTGCATCGCGTCGGACGAACCAATGAAACCCTGAAACTGACCGGTGTCATCGCCTTCTGCGAGGGGGTGTGCAACATCACTTGCCAAAGCCTTCCGAGCATTATCAACCGCAGACAACAGGCGAGTTTCATCAAACGGCTTAACAAGAAAATCAAACGCTCCAAGACGCATTGCCTCAACCGCGCGATTAATTGACCCGTTCGCTGTGATTACGATAACCTTGATGTCGGGATGCGTCGTGATGAATTCGGACATCAGTTCCATGCCGTCGCCATCGGGCAACAACAGATCCAGCAAAATGATCTTATGATTATTTTTCGCAAATTCCTCGCGGGCTTCGCTAACCGTAAATACACAAGCGGCGCGATGTCCAGCCTTGCGAATAACCGCCTCATACACCATCGAAAGCGAGGGAGTGTCCTCTACTAGAAGTATTGGGCCGGTCATCTGTTTATTAACCCGTTTTTTCGCTGTTTAAGAATGCCACAACTTGCGAGATACCTCCAATACACCGTAAGTTCAACGGTTGTATGAAGTGCATATCAGACCCACTCGTAAGCTTGTTCAATTCCTGTGCCAAATGTTGTAAATTTGTGGCTCCGATTGCACCCGCTACGGAAATCAATATGTGACTATGGTTGCGCCAATCGGAGTGGTTTTCCTCCGTCTCGGCCTTGATTAAACCCAACTTGATGGAATCAAAATCAGTGACGACTTTATCCAAAAACTCTTCCAGAAAATCTGATCCTATCGTCTTGGCTATAACATCGTAAATCGTGCGATCTACATACCCCGGGTCATCGACCGAATCTTCGATCTGCACATCTTTTCCAATAATTTTGGCTGGTGTTCCGTGGACATATTCCAAAATCTGGTGTCCGAGCTGCGCGATACCGCCAATCGGTTTAGCGATCAACCCATCGGCCCCTGCCGCGTCAATCTTTTCACGGTGATCTTGCATAACATATGCTGTCAGCGCGATCATCGGGATGCCTGATTTGGCGTCTTTACGGGCACGAATCTCGCGTAGCACTTCGAGGCCGGATTTGCGCGGCATCTCTATATCCAGCAGCACCACGTCAAAATTTTCCTGTTCAAACATCACCAGTGTCTCAACCCCGTCAGAGGCCACTTGAAACTTCGCGCCCATGCTTTTCAACATCTGCGTTACCACAAGCTGGTTGGTAACGTTATCTTCGGCCAGCAGTATGTTTAGATGGCTTAAGTCGGGCAACGCATCGAGATGTGGGGGCTTCGGTGCTTTGACGGTCGCTGACGCAGAGGGGAAGCTCACTGTTACACAGGCCCCGCCTTCATCATTATTATTCACGGAAATCGTACCACCCACATCGGTCACAAGCATTTCCGAAATATACAACCCCAACCCGGACCCCTCTTGTTTCGAATTTTCGGGGCGGCCGCGGAACTGAAACAACTTGGCAAGAGCGGATTCACTGAACCCCGGACCGGAGTCGGTTACCGTAATCACAACGTTATCGGCGCTGTTTATTGCATTAATGGATATGTTTCCGGAACCCGAAAACTTGATAGAATTGCCTACCAAGTTATTGAAAATGCGATGGAACCCAGTACGGTCAATAACGTCCAGCGCTTCTACATCTGGCGAAATATTCACATCGATATTAATGCTCGCCTTTTGGGCCTGGTCATACCACCGTTGCTCCAGCAGCGCGATTTCATCGGCAACGCTCAACGACGTAAAAGACTTTAGTGCTTCACTCCCACCAAAAACTAGCTTCAGAAGATCATTTAGCAACGCACCGGAAGTTCGCGCGCGGTTCAGTCGATCCCGTGTATCAACCGACAGCCCGTCGTCCGCAATCAGTTCAAGACTTCCCAGCAATCCAAACATCGACGAGCGTACATCGTGCGCTAACAGGGCGAAACCTTCGCTTCCTATTCCGTCGCTTAACTCTGCCTCGAAACGACTTACTTCATTTATCTGTTCGGACTTCATATTTTGCTCGCACCTGATTCGCATTCTGAGAATGATATAGCATTTCTACTCAAGGTTGTTAAGAATTCCTATACAGTCGACGAGAATTCTCGTACTGCTTCCGATTAGGCGACACGTTTACCAATAATATCACGAATCTCGTGGAAATTCAGCGGCAAATTCAGAGTAAAATCAAAGGCGTCCACATCAATTGGTTCGCCCAGTGCAATCAACAACGCCTCAGGATAGTTCTTGGTCGCAAGCGCTACATATTTACATTCCATGATATTTCCAGCTTCGATAAGGACGGTATGCACAATACCTTCATCGCCTTCTTGCACGAAATTCACATCGACGCCGACCAGTGCCGCGCGGCAAATAGCGGCCATAGCGTCAGTGCTTGATAAAACTTCGACATTCATGGTCGTTGGGGCGAATTCTTCGACAGGAATCGAAACAATCACCGCGATACGGTCGCCAACAGGGGGCTCTACTTGCAAGTTACCGTGCATCACCTCGATAAATCCCCGCGCGATCGCAGGGCCAAGCGCATCCGTCGCAAACGATTCTTTGCCTCGGTCTTCTTCGCCAAGAATCAAATCTGGCACCCACTCTCCGCCATCAGACGAATACTCGAAGGACAAGTTCACCAATAACGCGTTATTCTTGCTAGAAAACTCCATCACCGCATCGCGCGCGCCCGCGGTTTCTACAACGTATTGCACCAAATGTCTGAGGGTCTGGCGAAGCCTGTCAAAGTCCCCCAGCATATGCCGTGGACACTCTTGTGACACCGAAACCGAAAACTCCACACCTTCACGCTTTGCCAGCGGGGCAAATTGTTCGCGCACTGCTTCTGCCAGCCGAGCAACCTCGAAAGGTTTCGCTTCAATCGACAGCTCGTCCGAATGAAGGGCGCTGAAATCCAGAATATCCACCAGCAAGTCCACCATTTGCTGACCAGATTGTTCCGCTTGCTCAATTAGGCGGACTTGACTTGGCTGTACGGCGCTTTGCTTGGACAACGCCAGCAACCCCAACACTCCGTTCATGGGCGTACGTAATTCATGGCTCATCATCGTCAGGAACTTTGATTTTGCGCGACTAGCCTGATCGGCAACTTCCGCAAGTTTTCGATTGGTATGCGCAAGCCGTTTGTAGCGCATACTTTCACGATTAATATACGCGAGCGAGGCTAGCGCAATTACAATCGCCAAACCGTTCAGCTGTAAAGTACGATTAACGCCCGATTGCTGCTGTGCGCGAATTTCTCGTCCATTCACCTCTTCGCCAAGCGTAACTTTACGACTAAAAATGCGCAAATCGTCGGCGTAGGGCTTAAAAATATGCAACAACGCGGCGGCCTCGACTATGTCGTATTCCGCCAATTCAACGACGCGACGATCAACAACTTTCATGTCAGAAAACAACCTGGATATGATTTGTGAATCGATGTCATAGTCACTTAATCGTTCGCCGATGCGACCCTGATTAAAGATTGCGATCCTGCTCCAAAGGATGTCAAAGCGGCTGTTAACTAGCTCGGCGTTGCGCTCCGAACCCTCAATCTGGAACTGGAGAAGGGATTCCCGAAATCGGCTCAACTCCTGTTCCAGTTGGTAGGAGGCCCAAGTTATGTCCTCAAGACTCGCTGCTTGCATCGCGGCCACATCTTTACGAAAAGCGTTGTACCCGACAATAGCAAGGCCACTTGCCGCAAGGAAAACGGCCAAAACCACCAGACGTGGGAGGCCGCCTGCCCTCACAGGACGTCAATCTTGACCAACTGCCAAATCAAGCGGTCGTTGTAGACGCGATCCTGCAATTCAACATTATCACTCATCGGATAAATCACCCAGATCGGCCCTTTGTCGCGGATTGAAAACCTAGTACCATTTTGGGTCATTGCAAATATCACATCGTAATTCAGAAGGTCCGACATTGGAACTTCGACAGCATAGTCGTTTACCGCTGTAAACCTCAACGTCTCTGCTTCAGAAGCGTTCAGAAATGCAATTACGTCACGCGCGAGAGGGCCGGTGAACTCGACCAATCCATCGACAAATTCATTTTCAGTGAGCACCGTAAATTGCTCCATTGCCAAAAGATCTTCTTCCGTCAATTCAACAATCGCATTGTCAGAAACATTCGACAAACTCAAATACACATTTTCTCCAGCGGTTGCGCTATTGGCAAAGAGAAACGTTAGCACAAAAACACCGCTTACAAATTGTTTACCAACAGTTAACAAACTATTCATGTTTCATACTCCTATGTCTGTAGTAGATAGATGCAATATTCGGGCCAAAAACTTCGCCGCGACGTAAATAGGCAATAACAGTATATTTTTCGCCCAACTGCTAATTTTATTGCGTTTTGCAAATATTGTGATCGCCAAATGCGAAACTCAAGGCAACACATCTTCACTAGCAAGCACTATTGGTAGGTTGCGGACTCTAACGTACATTTTATTCCTTCTGGCCAAAGCCATTTGTCAGGCATAGGCTCGCTTCGAAATCCATAATTACGAGGCGCAAATGGACCATCGGACCAACTTCCCGTCGACCGCAGATATGCAATCCGCTGACGCGACCCATCACCTGCATCCTTTTACCGACACATCGGAGATAAACGAAAAAGGTGCACGAATTATTACCGAAGCGAACGGGGTGTATATAAAAGATAGCGAAGGTAATAAAATGCTGGACGCGATGGCTGGGCTTTGGTGCGTAAACATCGGATATGGCCGCAGTGAACTTGCCGATGTAGCACATCGTCAAATGCTGGAACTGCCCTACTACAACACGTTTTTCATGACCAGCCATCCGCCCGTTATCGCGTTGGCAGAAAAGGTCGCAGACTTGATGCCGGGCGACTTGAGCCGTGTATTCTTCGCCGGATCCGGCTCTGAAGCAAACGACACCAACATACGGCTGGTCCGCCACTATTGGGCCTCTATGGGTAAACCTGATAAACGCATCATTATCTCACGCAAGAACGCCTACCACGGCTCTTCGGTCGGTTCCGGCAGCCTTGGTGGCATGACAGGCATGCACGCACAAGGTGGAATGCCGATCCCCGATATCACGCACATAGACCAACCCTATTGGTATGCCGAAGGCGGCGATTCGTCCCCCGAAGAGTTCGGACTGACGACCGCTCGCGCACTGGAAGCAGAAATAGAGCGCCTCGGGATCGGCAACGTCGCCGCGTTTATCGCCGAACCAGTACAGGGCGCCGGTGGCGTTATCATCCCACCCTCGACATACTGGCCCGAAATCCAGCGCATATGCGATGAAAACGAAATCCTACTAATCGCAGACGAAGTGATTTGTGCATTTGGCCGCACAGGGAATTGGTTCGGTTCCGAAACTTTTGGAATTCGACCCGACATCATGACCATCGCCAAGGGATTATCTTCCGGCTATCAGCCGATCGGTGGCAGCGTGATATCGGAACGCGTGGCTAAGGATCTGGACCGACACGGCGGCGAGTTTGCCCACGGTTACACCTATTCAGGCCATCCTGTGGCTTCCGCCGTAGCACTGGAAAATCTGCGCATACTGGAAGAAGAAAAAATCGTCGAAAGCGTGCGCGACCAAACCACCCCTTACCTAACAGAAAAATGGTCCGCGTTAGCCGACCACCCGTTGGTGGGCGAGGCCCGAAACGTTGGCCTGATGGGTGCTTTGGAGTTAACACCAGACAAATCTGCTCGCGCACCGTTCGCGTCTGATGAGGGCACGGTTGGCCTGATCTGCCGCGAATTCTGTTTTGAAAACGGCCTAATCATGCGCCATGTTGGAAACAAGATGATTATCTCGCCTCCTCTGGTAATCTCGAAATCCGAGATCGACGAGTTGGCTGAAAAAGCTTGGAAATGCCTCGATCTGACGCTCTCGGAAGTCAAATCGCAAGGCCTGATGAAAGCCGGAGTTCGTTAAAATATTGGCAACTCGGTCGAAACAGGGCGTAACCAACTCTCTCCTTTCCTTTTGTTCGCATGTGCAGCATAGTCCTTTCGACAGGAGAGAGTATCATGGGATTAAAAATCGCATTTGCACAACAAAAAGGTGGCGCTGGTAAAACCACCGTGTTGTCACACCTTGCGCACAGCTGGACACGGGCAGGTATGGATGTAGGGTTGGTTGACCTTGACCCGCAGCGCTCTTTGACTCAATGGGCAGAGCGATGTTCCGATGTGGAATTCGACGTGAAGGAATCCAAAGACTGGCGTGCCGGATCGGATATTCGCAGCAGTGGCAAGCTTCACGATATCACGCTGGTGGATTGCCCGGGAAATGCGGATATTCTGTTGCGCGCGGCCATTCGCGAATGCGATCTTGTCATAACACCTTGCCAGCCGACCGGATTGGATGTCTGGGCAAGCGGAGCCATAATAAATATCTGTGATGCCGAAAAAACGCCGTGCAGGATCGTTCTGAATCGCGTTCCACCACGTGGTGGCAAGACCGACGAAATGCTGGCAGAACTTGAAGATATGCAGGCAACGGTTCTTACCTCGACACTTGGAAACCGCGTAGCTTTTTCGTCAGGTATGACAAATGGAACCACTGCCATCTCTGGCAATCGCAAATCCATCGCTCGCGACGAAATTGAGGCGCTGCGAAACGAAATTGATCGGGTACTAACAAACCTTTAAGGAACGAACATGCACAACACCGGATTTTTTTGGGATGAAAAGTGTTTCTGGCACTCGGGTGGCAACTATGCTCTGACCGCCCCTGTTGGCGGCCTTGTGCAACCGTTGGCATCTGGTGGACTACCGGAAAACCCCGAAACCAAACGCCGATTGAAAAACCTGATGGACGTAACAGGATTGGCCGGTGATCTGGATTGTTTGACTGCCGCATCCGCAACTTACGGCGACCTGAACCGTATTCACCCTGCCAGCTATCTAGAGAATTTCAAATCGCTCAGTGATGGCGGCGGTGGCGAGATGGGTCTTCGCACACCGTTCGGTGCAGGCGGATACGAAATCGCTGCTCTTTCGACAGGTCTTGTTAAAGGCGCGTTACTGTCGGTCTTGAATGGCAGGCACGACAACGCCTACGCATTATCGCGCCCGCCGGGTCACCATTGCCTGCCCGACTGGTCAAACGGCTTTTGCCTACTCGCCAATATTGCCATCGCAATCGAGGCCGCCAAGTCCGAAGGCCTCGCGCAGCGCGTTGCTGTAGTCGACTGGGACGTCCACCACGGTAATGGCACCGAAGCGATTTTCTACGAGCGCGATGACGTTTTAACCATATCGCTTCATCAAGAACGCAACTACCCGACCGACACCGGCGAAGTAGCGGACCGTGGTAAAGGTGCTGGTGTTGGCCACAACGTTAACATTCCGTTACCACCGGGTGCCGGTCACGCAGCCTACATTCATGCGATGAACAGAATCGTCCTCCCTGCCCTCGTAGCATACAAACCAGACGTAATCATTGTCGCCTGTGGCTTCGATGCCTCCGGCGTAGACCCACTGTCGCGAATGCTTTGCAGCGCCGAAACTTACCGCCTGATGACGCGCCAGTTAATGCAATCAGCGGACAAACTGTGTGATGGAAAACTGGTAATGGCCCATGAGGGCGGCTATTCCGAAGTTCATGTTCCATTTTGTGGCCACGCCGTTTTGCAAGAAATGTCCGGCAGCGAAATCGATGCTGGTGACGCTATGGGGGCGCGCATCGCGAGCCAGCAACCCAATGCAGTGATGGAAAACGTTTTCGCAGACTTGATCGAATCCATCGCGACCGATCTCGAATTATGAGACTCCAGACCGACCGCCTGATTTTACGCCGATTCCTGCCCGAAGATACCGACGCAATGGTCGCGATCAACGCCGACCCAGTAGTGATGGAATGCTTCCCGTCGACCATGCCCGGCGAGGCCACCTTGGCCCATCTGGAACGTGTTAATTCTCATTGGGATAAAAATAACTTCGGTCTATTCGCAGTTGTGATCCGCAGAACAGGGCAGATGATCGGTTTCACCGGCCTGTCCATTCCCCCCTATGAAACACCCGCCGCCCCTTGCGTTGAAATCGGTTGGCGCATGACGCCGACTGCATGGGGCAACGGTTATGCAACCGAAGCAGCTACGGCGTGTTTGAACTGGGGGTTCGACGAACTCGGGCTATCGGAAATCGTTTCCTTCACGTTTGAAGGAAACGTTCGATCCCGAAAGGTAATGGAGCGCCTCGGTATGAAACGCAACACTCAAGATGACTTCGACCACGTAAAGCTACCCGCCGACAGCCCGCTGTTGCGCCACGTAATGTACCGCCTCGCCAGACTACCCTCTTGACGCAAGGGCACCCGACACACGATAAGCACGTTGACCAACAGGAGAACCCTCATGAAAAAAACCTACAACTCCGCAGCAGAGGCGCTGGAAGGCGTCCTGTTTGACGGAATGAAGATCGCAGCAGGAGGCTTCGGCCTTTGCGGAATCCCCGAAAACCTAATCGAAGGTATTCGCGATGCAGGCACGACAAACCTAACCGTGGCGTCAAATAACGCAGGCGTCGACGACTTCGGCTTAGGTATCCTCCTGCAAAGCAAACAGGTCAAGAAAATGATCGCGTCCTACGTTGGTGAAAATGACGAATTCATGCGCCAATACTTATCCGGCGAGTTGGAATTGGAGTTCAACCCCCAAGGCACATTGGCCGAGCGCATGCGCGCCGGCGGTGCAGGCATCCCCGGTTTCTACACCAAAACCGGTGTCGGCACGGTGATTGCCGAAGGCAAGGAGCACAAAGATTTCAACGGTGAGACATACATTTTGGAAGAGGGAATCGTAGCTGACCTTTCAATCGTCAAAGCCTGGAAAGGTGACCGTGCGGGCAACCTGATTTACCGTAAAACAGCACGTAACTTTAACCCAAATGCTGCCACATGCGGGAAAGTTTGCATCGCAGAAGTTGAGGAAATCGTGCCAACGGGCAGTCTTGACCCGGATTTGATCCACACACCAGGAATATTCGTGCACCGCATTTTTGAAGGTGGCCACGAAAAACGTATCGAACAACGCACAGTGCGGGAGGGCTAAATCATGGCATGGAATAGAAACCAGATGGCCGAACGCGCAGGGCGCGAACTTCGTGACGGAACGTATGTAAACCTAGGCATCGGTATTCCGACGTTGGTATCAAACTACATTCCCGAAGGTGTGGATGTGACGCTCCAATCCGAAAACGGCATGCTCGGCATGGGACCCTTCCCGACCGAGGACGAGATCGACGCTGACCTGATTAACGCGGGTAAACAAACCATTACCGAGCTGCACCGCACCAGTTATTTTAGCTCCGCTGACAGCTTCGGAATGATCCGTGGTGGTAAAATCGCTATGGCGATACTTGGCGCAATGGAAGTGGCCGAAAACGGCGACCTAGCTAACTGGATGATTCCAGGGAAACTGGTCAAAGGCATGGGCGGCGCAATGGATCTGGTTGCCGGCGTAGGCCGCGTGATTGTAATCATGGATCACGCCAACAAAAAGGGCGAAAGCAAGCTGTTGAAAGCATGTACCCTGCCGTTGACTGGCGCAGGTGTGGTGGACGAGATCATCACCAATCTGGGTGTGTTCAAAGTGGTTGAAGGTGGCCTGAAAGTCATCGAAACGGCTGAGGGCGTTACGATGGACGAAATCCGCGAGTTAACCGAAGCAACACTGGTTAACTAAAACAAACTTCCCTGTGATCCATCGCTAGTTTTGGATCGCTTAGGCGCCACCCGTTTCGCGGGTGGCGCGGTACCACCAGTCGAAACCGGCAATTTTCCGTCCTTAAACTCGATTTCCAAATTCGTGTGTTTGGCTGCTGTTTTCTTACCAGTCACCAGCCCCGATTCCGAATGTACAACTGCATATCCACGCTCCAGCGTCTTCCGATAGCTCAAAGTTTCCAGTGTCCGCGCCAATGCCGTCAGCTGCCGCTTTGGGTCCGCCATATTGCGGTTAAGCGCAGGTGTCAGACGGATTGACCATGTATCGACGTCGCGCGACTTGCGCCGAATATCGGCAAGCAATGCAGCTGGATGCAAGCGCTCCGCTCCACGTGCGGCCAGTTGCACACGCTTGCGATGGGTCAAACTCGTTAACGCCAACGGTAGTCGCATCGCCAATCCATCAAGGCGCTGCGCCCTCTCGGCGAACAGGGATTCTACACGTGGCAATGCGCGCGACAAATCCCTTAACCGCTGACCTCGTTGTTCCAACCCGCGCGCCAACGCGCGACGGCGGCGTTCTTCCAGACCAGCCACATGCGCTGACAAATCGGCGCGCACCGGAACCGCGATTTCAGCAGCCGCTGTGGGTGTCGGTGCGCGTTTGTCGGATGCGTAATCTATCAGCGTTGTGTCCGTTTCGTGGCCGACAGCCGAGATCAGCGGAATGCCACTCTCGAACGCCGCGCGCACCACAATTTCCTCGTTGAACCCCCAAAGGTCCTCGATAGAACCACCACCACGCGCCACAATAATCACGTCCGGCCGAGGCAATGCTCCACTAGGCGTCATCGCATTAAATCCCTTTATAGCCGCTGCAACTTCCGGTGCACATTTGTCGCCTTGCACGACGACGGGCCACAACAGAACCTTGCGCGGAAACCGATCCCGTAGACGATGTAAAATATCTTTGATAACCGCCCCGGACGGTGACGTTATAACCCCGATCACTTCGGGCAAATACGGCAACACCTGTTTGTGCTCAGGCGCAAACAATCCTTCCGCAGCCAACGCCGCTTTGCGTTTTTCAAGCATTGCCATCAAAGCGCCGACACCCGCAGGCGCGATATCCTCGATTACCATTTGGTAACGGCTCTGCCCCGGGAACGTGGTTAACCGCCCCGTGGCAACAACCTCCATCCCTTCCTCGGGCTGAACGCGCAAACGTCCTGCAACACCTTTCCAGATAACTGATGCCAGGACCGCACGGTCATCTTTCAAATCCAGATATAAATGCCCTGACTGCGGGCGCGAGACACGCCCCACTTCGCCGCGAATCCTCACATGCGAGAATTCCCCCTCGATCATGCGTTTCACCACACCTGAAATCTCGGAAACCGAGAATTCAGGTGCGTTTTGGCCGTCTTCCGGCTCGTCGATCAAATCAGACATTGTGTGCGCTTGCATGTAACATCGCGCGACTTTAGAACGAGCGCAGACAAAGGCCAAGAGGGAGTGCACCATGAACATCCTGATTTTAGGCGGAGGCGGTCGCGAACACGCCCTCGCATGGGCCATTGCCCAGAATCCCAAGTGTGATCAACTGTTTTGTGCGCCCGGAAACGCGGGAATTGCTCAAGTCGCCGAATGCGTGGCCATTGATCCCGAAGATGGCGACGCTGTCGTCGCTTTCTGCGCGGATGAAAGCATCAGCTTTGTTGTCGTCGGACCCGAAGCTCCGCTTGCTTTAGGCGTGGCCGACACGTTGCGTTCCGCAGGAATCCTGACGTTTGGCCCATCGCGCGAAGCTGCGCAATTGGAAGCCTCCAAAGCCTTCACCAAGGAAATCTGCGATGCCTGCGGTGCCGACACTGCCGCCTATGGTCATTTCACAGATGCCGAGGCCGCTAAAGATTACACACGCCAGCAAGGCGCCCCGATTGTGATTAAAGCCGACGGTCTGGCGGCAGGCAAAGGTGTGGTGGTCGCCATGGATATGGAAACCGCCCTCGCCGCGATTGACGATATGTTCGGAGGCACATTCGGTGTAGCCGGCGCTGAAGTCGTGATCGAAGAATTTATGGAAGGCGAAGAAGCCTCTTTCTTTGTGCTATCCGATGGCGTGAACGTCCTGCCAATGGGTACAGCCCAAGACCACAAGCGCGCTTTTGACGGCGACAAAGGACCAAACACCGGCGGCATGGGCGCGTATTCGCCAGCCCCCGTAATGACTAAAGAAATCACCCAAAAAGCCCTAAACGAGACAATCATCCCGACGATCAAGGAGATGGCCAAACGCGGCACGCCTTTTCAAGGGGTGCTTTACGCAGGATTCATGATCAAAGACGGTCGACCTCGTTTGGTTGAATATAATGTGCGTTTCGGGGATCCTGAATGCCAGGCGTTAATGATCCGCCTTGGTGCACAAGTGCTGGATGTCCTGCTCGACTGCGCCGAAGGTAACCTTGCTGATGCGCGCGTCAACTGGGCAGACGACCACGCGTTGTCCATCGTCTACGCGGCAGTCGGATACCCCGGCGCTTACGAAAAGAGTACGGAAATCGCCGGGCTGGATGGCCTTAGCTCGGGTTCGTCATTGCATGTATTTCACGCGGGAACAGCTGCCAAAGATGGCAAAACGCTGGCAACGGGAGGCCGTGTTTTGGCCATAACGGCCCGAGGTAATAACCTGAAACAAGCTCAGGATAGCGCGTACAAAGCTATTGAAAAAATCGATTGGCCCGAAGGGTTTTACCGCAAAGACATCGGCTGGCGCGCGCTTTAACGGCAAGCTAGCGCGTCAGACATCGCCTGCGGGCTATAGTCTCCCAAATCGGCGAATTTCAACCCGCCGTCGACTAACCGTGTGGCAACCAATCGCGACCAGTTACCGTTTGCCGTTATGACTTCTGTTATTCCGTCGCAAACACGCGCACCGCCGGAAATCAATTCCTCGCCAATCCGGTGGTTTGTCAATTCACCGGCAGCTGCAATCTCAACCAGATTACCCTGCTGAATCGTCCAGAAACGCAACACCTTTCCAAGGTGCGGCGTTTCAACATACGCAATATCGTTTTGCCCATCACCATCAAAGTCTGCAATTCCCGCAGGGGCTAGCCAGCGAAACGCCCGACCGATGTGTGGCGTGGTCGCAAGCTTGAACAACCCGTCCGGTCCCAGCGAATAAATCGCAAGCGATGCACCCAAATTTACATCTGTCTCGACGACCACAACGTCCGCCAGACCATCACCGTCCATATCCGCCACACGTGGCGAAATATCTTCGAACACGTTATTGTGCAAAGTCAACGAATGCATAACGCCATCAGCGTCTAAAACCCGCAACTCTTGCTTCTCGAAGATGTCGCCCATGATCCGGTGCGGATATACGTCCACATCCGCACCATACTCCGCCTCCACAATTCCGCCATCTGCCAATGCAACAGTCGGCATCAGCATGATCAGAAAAAGGAGGCGCGCAATCATATTTGTTTTTCAGGCAAATTAACGACTAACCCGTCCAGCGCATCCGTCACTTTAATCTGGCAAGTTAGGCGCGAGCGCAATGTATCCGGCTCCCATGCGAAATCGAGCATATCAGCTTCCATATCGTCTTTCGCCGGCAGCTTTTCCACCCAAGCGGCATCCACATAGCAATGACAGGTAGAACAGGCGCAGGCCCCGCCACAATCGGCCTCGATTCCCGGCACGTTATTGTCACGCGCACCCTCCATAACGGTCAAGCCGTTGCCAACTTCGATCACATGTTCTGTGCCGTTGTGCTCGATGTACGTAATTTTTGCCATGTTCAGTCCTTAAGGTAATACTGTTTCAACTCGCTATCTAATACTCAACAACGCAACCGACCAGCCCCCGCGTCACATTTTATTGTGACCAACCGCCTTGTTGGGTCGGCCCTCCGCTACCGACTCCGACCCAACCGAGTTTGTGAACGCGGTTCAACCAGAATGCCGTAATTGGTGCGATAAGCAGAACCTCGACCAAAACCGATAAAACAGCGCCGGAATTAACCCGTTGCTTCAACAGTCCGTAGATCCGGAAGGTGGTGCCTAAAAGCAATGACATCCGTGGTGTTGCACCTAACCCGAAAGACAATGTTAAAACCGCCACGAGAGACAAAAGTATGGCAACAATTTGTGTTACGTGGAATCTGTCGCAGAAACACACATCCTAAAGCAACGGGAATCAATGGAATATGTAATATCCCAAACTTGCCTCGACGGCCCAGCCAACCTGTATGGAAAAGATGAACCCGAACCAGTTGATGAAAATCATTACCGCCGTAATCGCCAGCATTCCCAGTGTGCGACGATCGCGGAATATTCGCGCTACCACTGCCAATCGGCCTTGTAGGATAATGATCGCACCAAAAATACCACGCTCCACAATGTTCGATGTCAAAGCACTTCCAACGGCGGGGCATGCGATAGCACCTTGTGGTAGAGGCCTGACAGTCCCCAGATCATGCAAGCAAAAACCAGTGCCAAAATGCCTTTGGTTGTTTCTTTCATAAAAGAATCCGTAGGCAATATGGCTGTTCACCACAAGATGTTGGGGCGGGATTTCAGATACTAAGTGGCTCGCAACATGACGTAAATATTTAGCCCACTTGTTGTACTTAACTCGGGCTTAGGCCTCGTAGACGTTCTGACCTTCGGCGTAAAAGTTCCAGCACGGTCAGCAGCGCAATCGAGATGATAACCAAGATCGTTGCCACGGCTAAAATCGTTGGGCTAATTTGTTCGCGGATACCTGACCACATCTGACGTGGAATAGTTTTGTCTTCCGGACTGGCAAGAAACAGCACCGCCACCACTTCGTCAAACGAGGTGATAAATGCAAACAACCCACCCGAAATAACCCCCGGCAAAATTAGCGGCATCTGCACTTTAAAGAACGTTCTTGTCGGGCCAGCGCCCATGTTCGCCGCAGCACGTGTCAGGCTGTTATCAAAGCCAACCAACGTTGACGTCACAGTGATTATCACAAACGGTGTGCCCAGCGCGGCGTGAGCCAGAATGATACCAAGTTTGGAACCGGCCAAGGCCTGTTTTCCCTCGATAAACGGATTAAAGTCGTTGGAGTAGAAATAGAACATTCCTGCTGCTGTAACGATAAGTGGAACGATCATTGGCGAAATCAGGATCGACATAATCAACCCTTTGTAGGGCATTTCGGACCGGCTAAGCCCGATCGCGGCCAGCGTACCAAAGCTGGTGGCCAGCGCCGTAGCCCAGAAACCGATGATGAAGCTGTTCTTGGTCGCGCGTACCCACTGCGAGTTTTGCCACATATCAGCCCACCACCCCTCGGTCGCATCCGGATTGGCCATTCCATTGTGGAAAATGTCGGCGTACCAACGCAGGCTAAAGGCGTCTGGATCGAAGCTCAGCATGCCTGAAGTGAACGTAAAATACGGTTCAGCGTTGAAGCTAAGAGGCACGATAATCAGGATCGGAGTGATCAGGAACACAAAAATCAGTGCACAAATCACGCGGAATGCATAGTACCAAACTCGTTGGCCAATGGTGGCATATGGTGGAAGTGCTGACATTGGCTTATCCCATCTTCATGTTGTCGATGCCCACAACTTTGTCATAGACCCAGTAAATTGCCAGCACGATCACCAACAGAATTCCCCCCAAAGCGGCCGCCAGCGACCAATTCAGCGATTTCTGCATGTGATATGCGATGAAGTTAGAGATCAACTGGCCGTCTTGACCACCCACAAGCGCGGGCGTGATATAGTAGCCAATTGACAAAATAAACACGAGCAACGCCCCGGCCCCGATCCCCGGTATAGTTCCGGGAAAATACACCCGCCAGAATGCTGTCCAGTTAGTTGCACCCAGCGATTTCGCTGCCCGAAGATAGGTTGGCGGAATACCTTTCATTACCGAAAACAGCGGTAAGATCATGAACGGTAGCAGGATATGTGTCATAGCGATAATCGTGCCGGTCATGTTGTAAATCAAACTAAACCGTGAATCGTCGGACGTAATTCCAAGCCACACAAACACATTATTCAAAACCCCGTGGCTTTGCAGCATCGCAATCCATGCTGTCGTTCGCACCAGAAGCGAAGTCCAGAAAGGCAACAACACTAGGATCATAAGCAGGTTTGACTGTCGGATTGGCAAGCTCGCCAATAACCACGCAACGGGATAGCCAAGTGCTAGCGTTGCCAACGTTACCGCCAATGCGACAGCTAGCGTTTTAACGAATAGGTAAACGTAAATCCGGTCTTCGGTATCGAGACGCACGAACGAACCATCCGCTTTGTAGTCCGCATCAAGTGCTGCTGCATAAAATGCTGGCGAAAGGGTTTGCGAGGATACTTTCATTGCACCCCAAACGTTAATGTCACCCCAATCCTCGTCAATATCAAGCATCGCAGCCATGAACGGCGCTTCCAGCTTGGCGGCTCGGCGTGCGGATTTTGTGAACATTGAGCGCGTTCCAGCGTATTCACGGTTCACACGGGTAGCAACGCGGCCAATAGATTTGTCGGCACGGGCTTGGATTAAATCGGTTACAAGCGCGGCGAACATATCCTCTGTTAGTTCTGAGGCCCCGTCCCACTCCGCCATGATCGCAGTTGTTGCGGGCATATTCGAGGAATACGTGTCGTTTTTTACACCCTGCACCATTAACGAGAAGATCGGGATGATAAAGCTGGCTACGATAAATATCAGCAGCGGTAAAACCAGACTAAATGCCCTTGCACGGCTTACAAAAAGAGCCTGTGCAAGCTTCTTTTTCAAAGGCGTGCCGTCTGCGGCGAGAACTGGTCCGGTATCGGTCATATGAATGCTTCCTTAAAGAAAACCGGAGGGGAAGAAAGCCCCTCCGGCAGTTATCTTACTTGGCCAGCCAAGCGTTGAAACGCTCATTTAGCTCGTCGGCATTATCTGCCCAGAACTCGAAGTCACTGACGATTGCATTTGTCAGGTTCGCAGCCGCTGTTGGCATATGTTGACCCATCTCCGTCACGCCATCACTATAAAGACCAACGAGTGGTCCTGAGGATTTACGTGCCGGACCATAGGAAATCCACGATGCTTGATCCGCCAGACGCTGTGTGTCAGTGGAATATGCAATGAATTCCATCGCCAACTCTTTGTTCGGAGCGCCCGCTGGAACTACCCAGAGGTCAAAGTCCATGATCTGACCATCCCAAACAACCTCAAATGGTTTATTTTCTGCAACTGCAGCGTTGAAGATACGGCCATTGTAAGCGGTGGTCATAACAACTTCGCCATCGGCCAGAAGTTGTGGAGGCTGTGCGCCGGATTCCCACCAAACAACACTATCTTTAATTGTGTCGAGTTTGGCAAACGCGCGGTCAACGCCTTCGTCAGTTTCCAGAACTGCGTATACTTCGGATGCTGGAACACCGTCAGCCATTAGCGCCATTTCCAACACGGATTTAGCACCTTTACGCAAGCCACGTTTACCTGGGAACGCTTCTAGGTCAAACAAATCGTCGATGCTGTCAACGCCCGGAGTTTTGGAGCTGTCGTAAGCGAAGATTGTCGACCAAACGATGTTTGCAACTGCGCAATCGCTTAATGCACCTTCAAGGAAATCGTCTTCTGCAGCACTACCGTCAGCACCGTCTGGCAGCATGGACAAATCCAGCTCTTCCAGAAGACCTTCGTCGCACCCACGGATCGCGTCAGAAAGTTCAACGTCGACCAGGTCCCAGGTTACGTTGTCAGCTTCAACCTGCGCTTTAACTTCCGCCAAGCCGCCATTGTAATCTTCGGAAACGATCTGGTTGCCAGTCGCTGCTATCCAAGGCTTATGATATGCTTCAACTTGAGATTTCGTGTAAGAACCACCCCAAGACACGACCGTGATCGAACCTGCGTTGGCTGCAGCAGCGCCAACGGCCACAAGGGCGGTCGCACCGACTAAGATATTTTTAAGCTTCATAAAGCTTCTCCCTAAGTTACCCGTTATGTATCACCGCGATATGGGTAGAAACACGCGGTGTTTGGGTTCCCGCGCCATCGGCGCAGCAACGCGAATTTTTTATGCGTCGAGCGCGCGGCAATCTTCGGTTTGCCAACTAACTTTTGTATTTTCGCCGACTATCAAATGTTTGTGGCCACTCGCGTTTGGAACTTTAACGATGAAATCGTCATGTCCTGACACAGACATACGACACCGGATATGGTCGCCCAGATAAATCAATTCTTTAACCAAAGCATCGGTTGAATTTGGCCCATCGTCTGTAAGCGAAACCCGCTCCGGTCGGATCGAAAGCATTGTACGTTCGCCCACCGCGCCACAATTCACCGCCAATGCGCGGGCCGTCATGCCGCCATCCAGATCAACAATGACATTTTCGCCTTCGCGAGCGCGAACGACGCCCTCAAGCTTGTTGTTCTCGCCGATAAACTGCGCCACGAATGCATTTTCGGGCAGCTCATATAAATCAGCAGGCTTGGCAAGCTGCTTGATAACACCGTCATCGAAAACGGCTACGCGGTCAGACATCGTCAATGCTTCGGATTGGTCGTGGGTCACGTACACGACCGTAATTCCCAGTTGTTCGTGGATATGTTTGATTTCGTACTGCATATGCTCGCGCAGCTGTTTATCGAGCGCACCAAGCGGTTCGTCCATCAACACAAGTTCAGCTTCAAACACCAATGCACGCGCCAACGCGATACGTTGTTGTTGACCACCCGAAAGCTGTGCGGGACGGCGGTTGATGAAATCCCCCATCTGAACCATATCGAGTGCACGTCTAACTTTGGCTTCCCGGTCGGATTTACCCATTTTGCGCACTTCAAGCGGAAAGGACAGGTTTTCACCAACGGTCATGTGCGGGAAAAGGGCGTAATTCTGGAACACCATCCCAATTCCGCGTTTATGCGGGGGAATGTTGTTGATCGGTTGCCCATTCAGCAAAATATCGCCGTGCGTGGCTACTTCGAATCCCGCCAACATCATAAGACATGTCGACTTGCCTGAACCCGAAGGCCCAAGCATCGTTACAAACTCGCCTTTGGCAATTTGAAGGTTAAGATCTTTGACGACTAATACTTCACCGTCATAACTTTTTTGGACGTGGTCAAATGCCACGAACGCATCTTCTAAATTTTCCGGTGTCAAAAAGTTCTCCAACCAACCCTGTTAAAACAAGCGCTATGCGCTGCGATCTTCGCCGCAATACCGAAAGCCTAACAGGGAAAAATGCTTTTTGGCAATGGGCAGCGACGAAAATATTCCATTTGCGACACATTCCGCCGCTTTTTTGTCATGCAGGCAACGCTGATTGCACACTGGATTTTTTCAAACCACGCAGTATTCTATGATCAAGCATCGGGCGATGGCGTCGCCCAAGGGGGAATCCCCTCGCTTGCGGGAAACCGCTCGAGTCCTGAACGCCCGGACCTTTTTCGAGGTTCAAACACATGATCCAATCCAGACCGGAAACATTCGCCCTTCAAAATGGCAAAAAGACCAAGCTGCCATTTTCCGTCACCGAATATGATATGCGTCTTGCAAAATTGCGGGCAGAAATGGCGGCGCGCGATATCGAAGCGGTGTTGCTAACGTCGATGCACAATATCGCCTACTATTCCGGGTTTCTATATTGCAGCTTCGGCCGCCCGTACGCCTGCGTTGTGACACAGGACCGTTCCACCACGGTTTCGGCCAATATAGATGGAGGGCAGCCGTGGCGGCGCTCGGCGCATGACAATATAATTTACACCGACTGGAAGCGCGATAATTATTGGCGGGCTGTTCGCGCCCTTGTTGGGAAATCCGGTCAGGTGGGCATCGAAGGCGACCATCTGACATTATCCCAACGGGACAAACTGTCAGAATTTCTTGGGGCTATCGATGTCGTCGATATCGCACCAGCCACGATGATTCAGCGTATGGTGAAATCCGCAGACGAAATTTCGCTCATTAAAGAAGCTGCTCGTATCGCCGATGTTGGTGGGGCGGCCGTCGCGGACGCAGTTGCTGAAGGCGAACGTGAAATTGACGTAGCGATGGCTGGCCGCAATGCGATGGAACTCGAAATCGCTCGTTCCTTCCCTGACTCCGAACTTCGCGACAGCTGGGTTTGGTTCCAAGGTGGCCTAAACACCGATGGTGCACACAATCCTGTAACTACGCGAAAGTTGCAGATGGGCGATATCCTCAGCCTGAACACCTTCCCGATGATCAGCGGATACTATACCGCGTTGGAGCGGACTCTATGGCTGGGCGAACCAGACAATCGCAGCTTGGAAATCTGGGAAGCAAACGTCGAGGCACACGAACTCGGGCTTTCACTACTAAAAGAAGGTGCAGTTTGTTCCGATGTTTGTACCGACATCAACCAGTTTTTCGCCAGCCGCGACCTATTGAAATACCGCAGTTTTGGTTATGGTCACAGCTTCGGAGTATTGTCGCACTACTATGGCCGCGAGGCCGGACTGGAACTGCGCGAGGACACCCACACGATACTGAAGCCCGGAATGGTGATCTCAATGGAACCGATGCTGACGGTTCCCGAGGGTATTCCCGGCGCTGGTGGCTACCGCGAACACGATATTGTCGTCATTGAAAAAGACGGCCCAGTCAACATCACTGGTTTTCCCTATGGCCCAGAACACAATATATTATAAATTTCGGAAGGGGGCTGTAACGGCCCCCTGTTTCGCGACCATAGATCAAAAGCGTGCTAAACTGAACCAGATCCTGAAACGCTTCATCATTTGCCCGCTAGATTCTTAGCCTTTGAATCGCCGAAATCCCCAAATCAACAGGCACGCACCAAGAACCGCCACGATAAAGTTGGCGATAAACCCAGAAGAAGCAAATCCGATTACCCCCAACAGAAAACTTGCAAGTGATGCTCCGACGATACCTAAAATGATGTTTAAGAATATTCCGGTGTCGGCTTTCATCACATTGCTACCTATCCAGCCAGCAAGCCCGCCTACAATGATTGCAATAATTAGTCCCATGATTTGTCCTCCCATTGATTTTCATTTTGCATTTGGAAAGTTGGTTTTTGTAGTATGCCTTAGATTGGAAGATCAAATCAAGTTGCCACACTTCAGCACCCTTTAAGGTGCGATCCAATCACCCGGTAATTCGCCAAGAGTACTTAGGGTCGAACGCCGGAATAGTACTGCCTGCGCAACCAGAGAACGTGTGCTTTGTTGTAATCCGAACATCGCCGCCAACGTAAAAATTACTTCCGGAATGCACACTCTTCGCATTCGCGTTAGAGGCCAGATGCAAATCATCCTTAATAATAAATTCAACATCATATGCCTCCATCTTTGCAGCAAAATGAACCGAACCAGCCGTGATTGCCACCACTTCACCACCCTGCATACAGTCATCATCCCGACCCAATACAACACCTGAGGAACCCGATATTGTATTATTTCCCGTTGCTGAAGTTGCAAAAGTGGCGTCTTCGTAGTGAATGGAATCGTCGAACACCAAATTGCAGTCGATTCCTACCAATACAAACTGCGACTTTAAAACTGTTCCACTTGATGGGGAACCACCACTGTTCCCATTGCCATTTCCGTTATTTGTCCCAATCGACGAACTGCCAAGACTGAGGCTTTCCCCAGAGGTGCATTGTACCACATATACGCGGCCGGTCTGCAGTGCTGAGGCATCAAAGTTGTCTGGGTCAGTATAGATCACGGGCTTCGAGCTGTCGACATAACTCGGCTGGTATGAAGAATATTGGTTTTGCAACTCCGTGAAATAGGTACCGATTTTGGCTACTTTACCGTTTCTATAAGTTCCTGCTCGAAGTGCATCCTCGATTCCCGGATTATGTTTATCGGTGCAACTGGTATCGGATGGTCCGCAATTTTCCAAATCCGGAGTGCTGGCAACTGTCCCGGCTTCAAACCTATTATTTTGCGCAAAGGCAATGCTGCCTTCACCATGAATGCAGAAGCTATTGAGGAACTCCTGTTGAGTTGAAAAATGGACTTCTCCACTTGAAATTATTCCATCTCGCTCGCATTGCGAAACGAAACGTTGGACAGTGGCGGTAGCCGTAATTTCAAATGAATCGAAACCAGCAAATCGTAGAAAGTATGTACCAACTTTGCTGCTCGCACCGCCCGACTGTCGAGTTGTTACTCGAACGGAGTTTGGAGCGATGGTCGAACCAAATTCCGTTTCTTCAAATGCTCTTGCCTCGTGATCCCATGTGCCGATCAAGATATCACTATCCACGAGCACATCACCGTACCTATCCGCACGCATGTTAATCGCAGCGAATTCGTTCGCTGATTGCCTGACTGCCGCGATAACTGCGGAACTCCCCACCGCTCCAAGTTCAAGTGAACCTGCATGGGCAGCAATGTCGGCAGTAGTCTGTAGAATTTGTCGGGTTTTGTACGCATTCGTTACGTCTACGGCGAGGCCAGCAATCGCGATGCATATGACAAGCCAGAAAACAGACCAAACGGTAGCGATTCCATCTTCATCACGTCCAAAGTCACGTAAATTGCTTACTACCTCATGTCTGCAATGCAACGCTCGAATGAGTCCTTCATTAGTATATTGTGTTTGGAAGGAACTAGCCTTGCGAGCGGTGAAACAGAATATAGTCAATTGAGCGTCTTTCATTTCATAATCGAAACATAAAAAGTCCGTCCAATACTGATAAAGCGCCTGCCATTAACAAATTACTACTAATGAATAACTGCATTTATAAAGTGGGACGAAACCGAAATATGGTTCACTAATTGCAGTGACTATGTGTTTATAATTACGGCTATATTTAGGCACTTCGGCCTAACATCAACGTCAATGTGTCGACACTTTATTGCAAATTGAATCTTTGGATTTGACGGCATGTTAGTTTATGATGCCGTCGACCAATTGCCCGGTCATCGCCGAAACACTCACCCAAGGATAATCGTGTATTGTATTGTAGCAAAGAGCCATACCGATCATCGCAGAAACTAGAGTATCAGTCTTTGCTTTTGCGTGGTCCTCACTAGAAAGAACACCTGCTACGAGGTCCGTGAACAACTGAAAATGCTCCAAAGTTTTTGGATCTCTCATAAAGGTGCCAACGTCCGATCTTTCAACATCGTTTGACATAAACACGAGACGAAAGTGATCTGGATGATCAATCCAGTAGGTCACAAAACTCTGAGCTGCTGATTGCAATCGATCAACAGGCTCAACAATCGGATTCAAGTTTTTACGGATGTAATCAGCCATATCCGCCAATACGTCCGACCATAGATGCCGCAGGATGTCGGTCTTTCCGTCAAAATGGGCGTAAATGGTCATCGGAGCGCATCCTACTTCTCTGGCCAAACGGCGCATCGAAACTGCGCCAAAACCCTCCTCGCGATAGAGCGTTAGCGCATGCTTCACAACTTTTGACCTGAACTCCGAAATGTCTCTCTCGCTGCGCGGAGGGCGGCCAGATGCTTTTGTCATAGTTGTAGTCCTCGCTTTATCTGTAACGCGTGTCAAATAACCATTGCATTGTCAAGCGCGGCCTTATATGGAACGCGTACCAATTAAATAAAATACACTCACCTTGAATCAAGGGAACTCAAAAATGAAGAGAACAGTAAACCTAAACATTGCCCTTATTATGGTAGGCCTCGCGATCATGTACTTGGGACTAAATATTGGGTTGGGAGGGATGCAGACACTGGGTTGGCAAACGTCGGAAAAGTTCTTCACCGTCACAAATGAAACAGTTTTTCAGGTTCAAGACAGTCATATCCGGTTTATTGGTGGCATCTGGTTTAGTGTCGGTGCAATCTTTTTCTTAGGTGCGATCAGGCTAGATAAATTGCGAACCACTTTGATTGTGCTATGTGCGGCAATCGCATTTTCCGGATTATTTCGATTGAGCAGTTTAGTTGGAGGGGGAATACTTAGTGGCGCGACCATTCCTTCGTTCGCGCTCGAACTAATAGCGTTTCCGATGCTGGCCTTGTGGTTAGTACAGTCGGGAAAGCAAGCTATGTAACTCGATAAATATGCTTGTTCAACTATGGCGAGTATTCTCTATTTGCCAACATGGATACCGATATCCTGAAAAATCCTACCGCCCACATTTTCTCCACTAGCCAGTTTGGAATCCAACTTACAGGTTAACCAATCCTTAACAGATAGTTAGAGTTTTATGTAATTTTGTGCGAAATCCATCTTATCGAAATTCAACAGATGGGGTCGATAGATGTCAAAGATCAAAATCAATGCAACCGATTCCGGGTTCTTCAACTTGTCGCCTCTAGGCGACGTACTTGCTCCGAACGTGTTCTTGAAGACGGCGGTAAATCCCGAGGGGATGATCATTTTCACGCCGACGGGTTGGGAAACGTCTGAAAGCCAAATGTATGACGATTTCGGGATCGCGATTGTCGCAACGCTTGCGGAAGGCGAGGACAAACTTGGGGCGCAAAGTTTGATCGAGATCACAGAAATCGAGTATTATCGAATAGAAGATGGCGAAAAAGTCGTGACAGCAACAATATCGTTGTCCCAGCCAATCGCTTTGGTCTCCACCTACGACCAAATCTCTTTGGACTTATATGGCTGGATTGCCGAATTAGGCGACGATGTTGAGGGATTGCTACAAACACAAGGTGTTATCTTCAACGGCGGGTCTGGCGATGATATTTTTGCACCGCACAGCATCATCTTGCCCAGCTACGCCGATAACATTTTGCGTGGGCATGGCGGGGACGATCGACTGACTGGCGGACTTGGGGACGATAAAATCAAAGGCGGCACGGGCAACGATATCCTGATCGATCCTGATGGAACAAATTTTTTGAGCGGGCAATCTGGCGACGACATCTTACGCCTCGGCGATGGCTCGGACAATAGCATTGCGAAGGGCGGTCAGGGTGATGATCAACTATTTTCTGGCGCTGGCAGCGACACCCTTCGAGGCGGTGCAGGCAATGATATTCTGGAAGGCGGCGACGGTGACGACACACTTTACGGCGGGAACGGCAATGATGTTTTGGAAGGCGGAAACGGTTCTGATTTCCTGAAAGGACATGATGGTGCAGACCAGTTCGTTTTCAACACCGAAGATCAGGGACATGACCAAATCGCAGATTTCGCTGACAATAATGACCTGATTGTACTTCACGGTTTGGCAGGTTTTGGCGACCTGACGATTACACAAAATGGAACCGATGCGGTAATTAGCTGGGTCGGCGAAAGCGACATCACGCTAACAAACTTCGACAGCACCCTGTTGGGCGCTGACGATTTTATGTTTGCTTAATCCACCAGCGATAACGCCACAAACCGTTTGTCGCCATCGCGGTGCACCAACAAAAGGATAGACGTGCGCCCGCCCGCTTTGGCAGTCGCAATCCGCGTATCTATATCAGCTGGCGACGTGATCGGCTGTTGTCCAATTTCGGTTATGATATCACCAGCGCGCAAACCCTTGTCAAAGGCAACCGAAGCCGCGTCAATGTCCATAATCAAGACGCCTTCGGTGTAATCCCCCAGACCAAACTGGTTCAGGTTTTCCGCGCTCAATGCACCAAGTGTCAGACCGTTTGTATTGAATTCAGGAATGTCGTCGGACACAGGTGGAGACAGCGACGTCAAAACAGCCTCTTCCAAGCGTCCAAGATCGACTAAAAACGTCTGCGATTTCCCGTCGCGAATGACAACCACACGAACGGCTTTCCCGACATCAGCGTCACCAACCATACGCACCAGCGCGCGTGTACCTTCGACCTCTATACCGTCAAAGGTAATAATCACATCACCCGGCAAAACGCCTGCATCCCCCGCAGGGCCATCCAGAACATCCGTCACCAAAGCCCCTGTTGTGGCGTCCAAATTTAGGGCTACGGCGATGTCTTCGCTGATGTCCTGAATACGAACGCCCAGCCACCCGCGGCGCGTTTCGCCATGCTCAATCAATTGATCAACCACTTTTGAAACCACGGCAGACGACATAGAGAACCCGATCCCGATAGAACCACCCGTTGGTGACAGAATCGCTGTGTTCACACCGATCACCTGACCATCCATATTAAACAATGGCCCACCGGAGTTGCCTCGGTTGATCGCCGCGTCGGTTTGGATGAAGTCGTCGTATGACCCATTCAGCGAACGATTTCGTGCGGAAATAATACCGGCTGAAACGGAGAAGCCCTGCCCCAACGGGTTACCAATCGCCAACACCCATTCACCGACGCGAGCAATATCTGAATCCCCAAATTGGACGAACGACAGGGGCAATTCTGATTCAACTTTCAACACAGCTATATCAGTTTTCTCGTCACGCCCCACGATGGTCGCAACCAATGATTCACCATCGAAAAACTCAATCAAAATTTCGTCCGAATCCACGATCACGTGGTTATTGGTAACAATATATCCGTCAGCAGAGATGATAAAACCTGAGCCCAGCGCGTTCCCACGGCGGCGCGATTGATCCTGCTGACCATCTTGAAAGTCTTTAAACAAATCCTCTAGGGGTGATCCTTCGGGTACGAGTGGGCCTTGTCCTGTCGTGCTAGGCAAAGTCACCGTTGTAACTATATTCACAACGGCCGGACTAATCTGCTCCACCAGATCGGCCAGACTTTCCCCCGCCCCGCGCGATTGGCTTGGCGTAGGCATGATGACCAAGATCAGGGAAAACGCCGAAATCAGCATCACGAATGAAGCCCGGATATAGCCGACACGGTTAAGGGTTCTGGACTGTTTCAATGTTTCGCTCCTGCTCGAAAAAATGACAAGCCTCAACAAGCTCGTCTAACTTCCCTAATAAACTGTGACTATTTAACAGAAAATCAAGCGATTACGCGTCACATAAACGTCAAGTCAGCTGTGAACCGCCCAAACGAGCAAAACTCCGCCTGAAACGAGAACCAATCCTAGTGTCCTAGTTCGCTCGGGTCCTATTTCACGGAGCATTTCAAGAACCTTCATCAAACGCGAAGGGGCCAGTGCAAGCACCAGCCCCTCAACTATAGCGACGAAACCTAATCCGAACAGGATTTCGGTTAGCATCTTGGTATCACTCCAACCCGTCCGATTTCAGGAAGTCGAAGAACTCGCTGTCAGGTGACAGAACCAACGTGGTGTTGTCACCTTGCAGGGATGCTTCATAGGCCGCGAGTGAACGGTAGAAAGAGAAGAAATCAGGGTCTTTACTGAATGCTTCGGCGAAGATCGCGTTGCGTGCGCCGTCCGCTTCACCACGAATGATGTCACTGTCACGCTGCGCTTCGGATACAAGCTCCACCGCTGTACGATCAGCAGCGGCACGAACGACTTGTGCTGCCTCGTTACCACGTGCACGCTCGTCCGCAGCCTCACGCTCACGTTCCGCACGCATACGTGCGAACGTGGCTTCAAGGTTCTGTGCAGGCAAGTCAGCCCGTTTGATGCGCACATCAACCACTTCGATCCCGAGGTTTTCGGATTCTGAAGCCGCAAGATCACGAATACGGTTCATCAGCGCCACACGACCCTCGGAGAGGATTTCGTTGGACGTAACCGAACCAAGCACTTCACGCAAACTGGCGTTGATAATACGCTCAAGACGAGATTCAGCCGACGCAACGCCGCCTGTACCAACGGCCTGACGGAACTGGACCACATCGAAAATCCGGTAACGTGCAAACGCATCTACAACCAAGCGTCGATCATCCAGCGGGGTAACTTCCAGCGGAAGCGTGTCCAGCGACAAGATGCGGTCGTCGTACGAAACAACTTCCTGAATGAACGGAATTTTGAACGCTATACCAGGTTCGGTTTTCACGGCTTTCACCTGACCAAACTGCAAGACCAGAGCTTTTTCACGCTCGTCCACGATAAAAATCGACGAGGAGGCGAGGAAGGCGATGACGATCAATGCGCCACCAAGAATAGGTAAACGTTTCATTAGTTTGACCCTCCTTTATTAAGCTCGTTCAGCGGTAGGTAGGGCACGACACCCGATCCGCTTGCGTCTTCATCGATGATGATTTTCGTCACATCGGCAAACACACGTTCCATTGTCTCAAGATACAACCGCTTGCGGGTAACTTCCTCAGCTTTGGCGTATTCTTCATAAACTGAAAGGAAACGGCTGGCTTCACCTGTCGCGGTGTTAACCACTTGTGCGCGATACGCCTCGGCAGTTTGCAACAGCTGCACCGAAGAACCACGGGCCGCAGCCAGACGTTCATTCGCATACGCATCCGCACGTTTTTCCAAAGTGTCACGTTCTTGTTCAGCTGCCTGAACGTCGCGGAACGCATCAATAACCTCAACGGGCGGATCGGCCTTGTCGAAGTTCAGACGAACAATGTTAACGCCCGAGCTGTACGTGTCCAGCGTACCCTGAATAAGCCCGCGAACCTCTTGCGAAATCGCCGCACGGTCACGGTTCAAGATCGGTGCCAGATCGGAACGCGCGATAACTTCGCGCATTGCGGCTTCAGACACGGCGCGGATAGTTTCCTGCGCGTCAGCCAAGTTAAACAGGAATTTCGGCGCATCAGAGATGTTCCAAACAACTTGGAAATCAATGTCCACGATGTTCTCGTCACCCGTGAGCATCAAGCCTTCTTCCAGACGGCTACCACGGCTGCCAACACCTATATCTTCGGTATTCTCACGCGTTACAGGCATAACCTGTGCTGTGACGAATGGCCAAGGGGCGAAGTTCAGACCGGGATTACCCGTCTGGTGGTACTTGCCGAACAACAGTTCTACGGATTGTTCCTCGGGTTTAACCGAATAGAACGAAGCAAAAGCCCAAAGCGCGAGAACAGCGAGTGCCCCCAGCCCGATCGTGCCTTTACCAAAGCCCCCGCCAGCACCGTTAGCACCGCCGCCACCGCCGCCGCCCATCAGAACCTTTAGTTGTTCGGAACCTTTGCGAACCAGCTCGTCAATGTCAGGCACTTGAGGGGGTTGCCCACCTTGATTGCCTTTATTGCGATCATCGTCGTCGCCATTGTTACCGCCGCCACCCCAAGGGCCACCGGAATTACTCGAATTTGGCATGTATCTGCTCTTCCTTCGGTTAAAACTAATTCTGTGTCAGAATGTGCTTATTTTTTGGTAAATTTCAAGGGCTAACCGACAGGTTCTTTCATTGTCACCAATTCTTCTGCCGCTGTAGGATGTACCGCGACCGTACGGTCGAAATCTTCCTTGGTCGCCCCCATCTTGATAGCGATCGCTGCCATCTGGATCATCTCGCCAGCTGCAGGGCCGACAATATGGCAGCCCAGAACCTTACGACTATCCTTGTCCACGATCAATTTCATCAGCATTCGTTCGTCGCTGCCCGCCAAGATATTCGCCATTGGGCGGAAAGCCGCGCGGTAAATCTCAATATTGTAATTGTCGCCTGCCTCTTCCTGCCCCAAGCCAACCGTCCCGACTTCCGGTTGCGTAAACACCGCCGTTGCGATCATCTCGTGATCCATGGCTGTGGGGTTGTCATTGAACACGGTCTCAACAAACGCCACACCTTCGCGGATTGCCACTGGTGTTAGGTTTACACGGTCGGTCACATCCCCCACCGCGTAGATCGAAGGTACAGAAGTTTGCGAAAATTCATCAACAACAATCTCGCCTTTACGGCCGAGTTTAACGCCGACATCCTCCAAACCCATATCGTCAGTGTTCGCCACGCGCCCCGTTGCATAAAGAACCTTGTCCACCACTGCGCTCGAGCCGTCAGTGCACGTCACATGCAACCCGTCGTCCTTTTTCTCGATGCTGGAAACGTCCGTCCCAAGGTGCAGGTTCACCCCTTTTCGGATCATCTCTTCAGCTACATGTCCGCGCACCTCGCCGTCAAAGCCGCGTAGGATTTGCGCTCCGCGGTAAAATTGCGTGACCTCGGACCCCATTCCATTAAAAATCCCGGCAAATTCGCAAGCGATATAGCCACCGCCAACCACCAAAATTCGTTTTGGCAGGTCCTTCAACAGAAACACATCGTCAGAAGACATCACGTGTTCATGCCCGTTAACATTCGGAATAAATGGTCGCCCGCCGGTTGCCACCAGAATTGTCTTGGCTGTAACCTCGTCGCCGTTCGACAGTACAACCGTGTGCGCATCTTTAACTGTTGCGCGTGTATCAAAAGTTTTCACACCGTTGCTTTCAAGACCTTTTTGATAAAGCCCCTCAAGACGATCCAATTCCGTATCAATCGAGCCAATCAACTTCTTGAAATCGAAACTTGTCTCGCCGACTTCCCAGCCGAACCCCTTCGCCGCCTCGAACGCTTCTGAAAAAGCCGATGCATAAACCATCAGTTTTTTGGGAACGCAGCCCCGGATCACACATGTACCGCCATAGCGATACTCCTCCGCCAAAGCGACCTTCGCTCCACCTTGTGCCGCTACACGACCGGCCCGAACCCCACCAGAACCGCCGCCAATAACGAAAAGATCAAAATCATAGCTCATGGTATTTCCTTAAGACTTGATTACCAATTCAATGCGGCAGGGATATCACATCACTATGCCAGCACCATCATATTACAGGCAGCGCCCCCCCGCCAACTTCTCTTTTTCACAAATACGCATTACCCAGCATTCGACCACCACGCACCACTCAACGACCCTTCCCGTTGGGCGTCACTTTGCCAATAGTTCGGCGGCTGTACCCTAACGAACCGAGCGGAATGCTGGCCGCGTGTCAATCAATCACCTTCGTCGTGCCATCCTCGTGTCCAACGATAACAACCTTGCAAATATCGACAAAGAAACCCGTCTCAACTACGCCTACAATTTCCTTCAGTTGTGCCGCTAAAACTGGTGGCTCGTCGATTTTCTTCAAGTGCAGATCAAGGATATAATGCCCCTCGTCGGTCACAAATGGTTTATCACCGTCCATACGCCGTGAAATGTCCACACCACCAACAAAAGCTCGACTGATAATTTCAAGAATTTTCTTTTCGGTCACTTCCCAGCCAAATCGCACAACTTCGACCGGCAATGGAAACGCGCCCAACGTCCGCACGCTTTTGGAGTTATCACTGATAACGACCATTTTCTCTGCCGCGCTTGCCACGATTTTTTCCTGTAGCAACGCCCCGCCGCCACCTTTGATCAAATTCATTTGACCGTCGAATTCGTCCGCGCCATCAATCACCAAATCCAGCGAGCGAATTTCCCCAAGCGTCGTTAGCGGGATCCCCAAAGCTTCTGCCTGCACCTTGGTCGCCGAAGACGTCGGAACACAAAGCACTTCGAGCCCATTCGAAACTTTTTCACCCAGTAGATCAACGAAAAAGGCCGCCGTGGACCCGGTCCCAAGCCCCAACTTCATACCCGGCGTTACAAGCTCCAATGCCTTCTCCGCTGCGATATATTTTGCCTTTGCCGCGCCCGCGTTAGGTTTTTCCATGATCTAGATTCCATATTTGTGACTGTTACCCCGCGTCTTATAAGGGCATTTGCAACCATGTGCGATAGCCTGAATCGTTGCGCGATGACGAAATTTCGCACTAACGTTGAAACATGTCGCATTTTGCACGTTTCCTATAGGAAACTCCTCCTATATACTCGAAGATATCAATGGGGGTTCCAATGTTCTTAAGCGTGCTCGACATCTTCAAAGTGGGCGTAGGCCCGTCGTCCTCCCACACTGTTGGACCGATGGTTGCGGCTGCGCATTTCCTTGATTTGCTGCGTAATGGCCGCCAAAAAGTCCCGGGGGCAGGTAAGATTGCACGCTTGGGGTGTTCCCTACATGGGTCGTTGTCCTTCACAGGGAAAGGGCACGCCACGGATCGTGCTATCATGCTTGGCCTTGCCGGATTTATTCCCGCTACATTCGATGCCAACAGTGCCGAAGTTACCGAAAAAACAATTAGAGCCCGCGGCAAAATTTCCCCGCCCGACCTTGGCGAATTGGACTTCGATTTCGACAAAGACATCCACTTCGACTACGGCCCACCACTAGACGGTCACCCGAATGGCATGATCCTGTCGGCCTACGACACAGCCGGGAACGTGTACCTGCGAGAAACTTACTTTTCCGTCGGCGGTGGGTTCATCCTGACGGCCAAAGAAATGGACGCGCTGGACGGCACCGCCGAAGAACCCATTGGCGTGCCCTATCCGTTTCGAAACGCGGTGGAAATGTTGAAAATGGCCAGAAAGTCCGGCATGACCATCGCAGAAATGAAATTGCAAAACGAACTGGTTCACAAGGAAGCCCGGGCTTTCAATGAAAGCCTTACCCACATCTGGCAAGCGATGGAATCCTGTATTGCACGCGGCCTTACTACCGATGGCATCTTGCCAGGTGGACTAAATGTAAAACGCCGCGCTAAAGCAATCCACGAGGCATTGTTGAACGAACGCGGCGCGAACATGTTCGCCCCCCACACCATCAACGACTGGATATCCGTTTACGCGATCGCTGTGAACGAGGAGAACGCCGCTGGTGGCCAAGTCGTTACAGCCCCTACAAATGGGGCCGCTGGCGTTTTACCTGCAACCATTCGCTATTACCTCGACCATGTACCTGGCGCATCGCGCACAAAGATTATCGATTTTCTTCTGACTGCAGCGGCAATCGGAGGAATGATCAAGAATAACGCCTCGATTTCCGGTGCCGAGGTTGGATGCCAAGGCGAGATCGGATCTGCTGCAGCTATGGCCGCCGCGGGATTCTGCGCCGTTATGGGCGGCACCCCTGAACAAGTAGAAAATGCTGCCGAAATAGCGTTGGAACACCATCTTGGTATGACCTGCGACCCCGTCGCTGGATTAGTGCAAGCCCCCTGCATAGAGCGCAACGGGTTGGGCGCGATCAAGGCGATCTCCGCCGCATCGATAGCGCTTCGGGGAGACGGGACACATTTGATTTCGCTGGACGCCTGTGTTGAAACCATGCGCCAGACAGGGTTGGACATGAACTCCAACTATAAGGAAACATCGTTGGGTGGCTTGGCCGTGAACGTAATCGAGTGCTGATGGTGCGGGATTGGAGTATCTTTGAAAAAGAGAAGCCGGATTTTTCGTCAATAACGCACACAGATTGGGTCTTGGCGGGGCTTTAATCCTAACGTCTCTTTTAGTGTGGGAAAACATGCAGTTACGACACGAACACTTGCGAAATCACATCGTCTATAAACTCTACAGGCAAAATCACTAACATCCGGCGGCGATCAAACTTCAGTTCCAGACGTTCGGAATCTGTCTCGTTTGACGTTCCGATCATCAGCGCTGGCGAAAATCTATAGGCATGGATTGGCCATTTTAGCCCCACCGAATTGCCTTCCACTTCCCCCATAGGAAAGAGAGAAACTCGTGTTCCTACCGGTAGGATTAGCGACAAAGAAAAAGGAGCTAGAAAGCACAAATCCTCCTCGCCGATCAGAACCACTTGTCTGTCTGAAGCTTCAACCAGACTATGACAAGCCGCCATCTGGTGATCCAGCCGACCGCCCAGAAATCCGACGCCAATAAAATATGGCGCATCGCAGGAGCGCAGGCACTTATCGAGGTCAGTAGACATCTGTTCCGCAATCGGATGCATCTGCGGCCCGTCAACTTTCGACAGGTCGACTGAATCCATATCGCCGATCACATGATCTACCGTCACGCCTAGGTTCTGAGCCCGATGCACACCGCCATCTGCTGCAATTACCGTTGTCCCGTGCGCGACCGCCAGAGCCAGCAGACGTTCGTCAACAGGACCACCGCCTACCAGCGTGATAGGGGTCTTGCTATCCAGAATTAGTGTCACTCTGCCCACGGGCGGATAACAACCGCCGAGATCGAGTTTTTCGGAGAGCCTTCAATCAGGCGGTCAGAATACGTTAGATAAACCAACGTGTTGCGTTTTTCGTCGAAGAAACGCACCACCTGTATGCGTTTAAACAAAATAGAAGAGCGGCGGCCAAAAACTTCCTCACCCTCGTTCAATTCAGCCAAAAATTTGATTGGCCCAACCTGACGACAGGCAATCGACGCGTCGCTGGTGTTTTCTGCCAAGCCAAGCGAGCCACTAATCCCACCGGTTTTTGCACGGCTGACAAAACAGCTTACGCCTTCGACCTTGGGGTCATCGAAAACCTCAACTACAATTTTGTGGTTAGCCCCTAACAATTTCCAGACAGTATCAACTGCGCCAATTTCTTCGGCATATGCCGGCGCAGTGGCCAACCACAAAATAAGTATTGTCAGAAATCGCATGCGGCTACTCCACTTCTTTATTGCCATCCTCGGTTTTACCGATGCCCTTGAATACGAACTTGAACGGAAATGCCCAAGCAACGCCCAGCACTGCATAAACTATGATCGCCAGATATTTATTCAAGTCACCGATCAACGCCAATATCGTGATTGCAATCACGATATAGATGGGCAACCAGATCACCAACAGAAATAGCGACCACCGTCGGCGGGCTTTGTACGACAGCGCCATCAGTCAGAAAACGGGTCGGTTACGAGGATTGTATCCTCACGCTCGGGCGAGGTTGAAAGCATCGCAACAGGGCAATCGATCAACTCTTCTACTCGGCGAACATATTTGATCGCCTCGGCGGGCAAATCGTTCCATGAACGTGCGCCCACAGTGCTTTCGGACCAACCTTTCATTGTTTCATAAATCGGCTCGACACGCGCCTGTTGATCGGCGGCAGTTGGCAGGTAGTCCAGCCGTTCGCCATCCAGCATATAGCCTACGCAAATTTTCAGCTCTTTAAGTCCGTCGAGAACATCCAGCTTGGTAAACGCAATGCCGTTCACGCCGGAAATAGCACAAGTCTGGCGAACCAGAACCGCATCGAACCACCCACAACGGCGCGAACGACCTGTTACGGTTCCCTTTTCGCGGCCAACGGTACCAAGATGTTCGCCAACTTCGTCAAACAATTCACAAGCAAACGGCCCTTCGCCAACACGAGTGGTGTAAGCTTTTACGATACCCAGAACGAAATCAATCGCCCCTGGCCCGACGCCAGTACCAGACGCGGCCATGCCAGCCGTCGTAGTGGAGGACGTCACAAACGGGTAGGTCCCGAAATCTACATCCAGCAGCGAACCTTGAGCGCCTTCAAACAAAATCCGTTTCCCGGCTTTGCGTTTTTCGTTCAGGACTTTCCAGACTGGGGCCGCAAATGGCAGAATGCTCGGAGCGATTTCCAAAAGTTGCGCTTTCAACGCTGCAGGGTCAATCTCGTCTAAACCAAGGCCACCACGCAGCGCGTTGTGATGCGTCAACAGACGGGAAATCCGCAGGTCCAGTGTTTTCTCATCAGCCAGATCAGCCACACGAATGGCGCGGCGTCCGACTTTATCCTCGTAAGCAGGTCCAATGCCGCGGCCAGTCGTGCCGATCTTGGCAATAGAATTCACCGCTTCGCGGGCGCGGTCCAATTCGCCGTGGATAGGCAGGATCAACGAGGTATTCTCGGCGATCATCAGATTGTCCGTGTCAATTTTTACACCCTGTGCACGCAACTTCGCCAGTTCTTCGACGAACGCCCACGGGTCCAGCACCACGCCGTTACCGATAACGGCCAACTTGCCTTCGCGCAGTAAACCGGATGGCAGCAACGAAAGTTTATAAACCTTGCCGTCGATAACCAATGTATGGCCCGCGTTATGCCCGCCCTGAAAACGCGCAATCACGTCCGCGCGTTCGCTCAACCAGTCCACAATCTTACCCTTGCCCTCGTCGCCCCATTGCGCGCCGACTACAACTACATTGGCCATTTCATGCCTCTTTCGTTTGGAAGTTACCGGCAGGGTATACAGCGTGAATTTGCGTAGGGGAACCCTATTCACCGCCCCAGTTTGCGCTAAATCAGCGCGCTGCTCGCAGCATAGGATACCGTATAGGCGAGTTTCCAGCCTGCACCTCGGCCAACAGATCGAATCCACGACGTTAAGAGATCGACAGATTCGCCGCACTCATCGATCCAAGATACTTAGGCACATGATCCCTGTCGCAAATATCCAGTGAATCTTTCATCAACGCCGTTCCCAAACCTTTACGACGATGGGCCGGATCGACGGCGATATAAGCCGGATACCAATGCCGCTCAGATGGGCGATGCGCGCCGGATTTCTGGATAAGCTCGGCCAATTCTTTGGGCAATCTGCGCCACCATCGTTGGCCCTATCTTTACGTTTAAACTTCGCATCCGGCGCGATCCAAACAGCAGCACCGTATGCTTCGACAATCATATAGACAGTTCCATTGTCGAACGCGGGCGCCGTAGTATCGCCACAAATACTGCCGGTATAGAGAGTCCACAACACTTTTCCGCCGCTGGACCATTGTCCAGAAGCCGCTATAGTCGACAGCAACCAAAAACTAATAAAGGGAGTTTGCAAAATGGCTACTTATGAATGCAGCGTATGCGGTATGAGCGTGAACGCGACGTGTGGAAAATGCGACGCACCACTGGAAAATGACAATTTGGAACTGGGCGACGGAAAATCAGTTCAGGTTTCCAAATGCCCCAACGGGCACGGTAAAATCAAATCACCAATGTGTTGCGGGCAAGATATGGACCACGCCAACCCGATGGATTAGGTCATGTAAGCGACCCGCCGCCCTGCATCTGCAAGGCGGCGGTTCTTATTTAAAACGCTAGCGCTTTGGCCTGCGTAACCTGTGGCAAGCGGCTGATCGTCTCGAGCGTCTCGTCGTCAATCTTTGCATCGACCCCCAACAAAGCAATGGCTTCGCCGTCTTTGGTTTCACGACCCAGCGAGAACGTTGCGATGTTCACGCCAAGCGCGCCCAGTGTGGTACCCAATGCGCCGATATACCCCGGAATATCAGAATTTGTGGTATACAACATGAACGGCATCGGATCCGCCTCGAGGTTGATACCTTTGATCTGTATGAACCGTGGACGGCCATCTGAATAGATCGTTCCAGCAACCGAACGGGTCTGTTTTTCCGTAACGACTGTCAGACGCATATAAGAACCAAACGCTCCCTGTGCGTCCTTGCGGATTTCCGCTATCTTGATCCCGCGATCACGTGCAACAATAGGTGCCGAGACCATGTTTACACTGCCCTCTCCGACAAGCGGGATCAAAAGGCTAGCTGTCAGGGCGGATAGCAGCGGCTTCATGTTCAACTCGCCAACTTTGCCGACAAACTCGATCTCGATCTCGATGATCGGGCTTTCAGTAACTTGGCCAGCAAATCCACCGAGCATTTCTGCCAGTTCGATCCACGGTTTCAGTATTGGCGCTTCTTCGGCAGTCACGCTTGGCGCATTGATGGCATTGGATATCGCACCACGCATCAAGTAATCTGACATTTGTTCGGCTACATGAAGGGCCACATTTTCCTGCGCCTCAGCCGTCGCTGCACCAAGGTGCGGAGTACATACAACATTAGGCAAGCCAAACAGAACATTGTCTTTCGCAGGTTCATCCGCATAGACATCAAATGCAGCACCAGCCAACTGTCCGGATTTCAACGCCTCCGCAACAGCATCTTCGTCGACCAAACCGCCACGGGCACAGTTAATCAGGTATGCGCCCTTCTTGATCTTGGCGATACGCTCAGCTGAAAGCAGATTAGCGGTTTTCTCGGTTTTTGGCAGGTGAAGGGTGATGAAATCAGCACGGCCTAACAGCTCGTCCAGATCTTCAACTTTGGTCACACCAAGTGTCTCGGCTCGGTCATGGGATAGAAACGGATCAAAGGCGATAACCTTCATCTTCAACCCAACCGCGCGGCTGGCCACAACAGACCCGATGTTACCGGAGCCGATCAAACCAAGCGTTTTGCCAGTAATCTCGGAACCCATAAATTTCGACTTTTCCCATTTACCAGCTTGTGTCGAGGCATCCGCAGCGGGGATTTGACGTGCGACTGCAAACATCATTGCAATGGCATGTTCTGCTGTCGTTATAGAATTGCCAAACGGTGTGTTCATAACAACAACACCTTTGGCGCTCGCGGCGTTCAGATCAACGTTATCAACCCCGATACCGGCGCGACCGATTACCTTCAGGTTGTCGGCTTTTGCGATTAGTTCAGCAGTTGCTTTGGTTGCCGAGCGGATGGCAAGACCATCGTAGTTGCCAATAATCTCGGCCAGTTTCGCAGGGTCTTTGCCTAGGTCCGGCTGGAAATCGACTTCAACACCGTTATCTTTGAAAATCTGAACAGCGGCAGTCGACAGTTTGTCGGATATAAGAACTTTGGGCATTTTTAATGCATCCTATCTTGTAGAAATGAGAGGGCGCTGCATGTTTCACGCAGCGCTGTTGTTTCTAGAGTTCAGCCTTGGCTGTCTCGAAAGCCCAATCGAGCCATGGGGTCATCGCCTGTACGTCAGCCGTGTCAACCGTAGCGCCGCACCAGATACGCAAACCCGAAGGTGCATCGCGATATCCGTTAATGTCGTATGCGGCTTTGTTTGCTTCCAGCAGTTTTGTCAGTGCTTTGGTAAAAGACCGTTGGGCAGCGTCATCAAGCGCGGCAACAACCGGATCAACGATCTTCAGGCAAACGGAGGTGTTCGACCGTGCGGCAGGTTCTGCGACAAGATTTTCGACCCAATCCGTCTTATCAACCCAACTTTGCAATGCCTCGAAATTCGCATCGGCACGGGCGCGTGTGACGTTAAGGCCGCCAAGATTTTCCATCCATTCCAACGCATCATCTGCATCAGCCACAGCCAACATCGAGGGCGTGTTGATAGTTGCACCTGTAAAGATACCCTCGATCAGTTTGCCACCCTTGGTCATGCGGAAAATCTTTGGCAGCGGACGATCTGGTGTGAATGTCTCAAGCCGTTCAACAGCCCGCGGCGACAAAACGATGACGCCGTGCGCCCCTTCTCCACCCATAGCTTTTTGCCAGCTGAAGGTTGTTACATCCAGCTTCGGCCATTCCAGATCCTGCGCAAACGCAGCCGAGGTTGCATCACATATCGTCAGCCCTGTACGATCGTCAGCAATCCAGTCGGCATTGCGAACCCGTGCGCCGGAGGTGGTACCGTTCCATGTAAACACGACGTCGGCGTCGGCGCGTACTTTGGTAAAGTCCGGCAGTTCGCCATATTCGGCCTTCAGCACGTTTACATCATCCAGCTTCAACTGGTTCTTGATGTCGCCAGCCCAGCCAGCGCCAAAACTTTCCCAGACTAGCACGTCAACGGGGCATGCACCAAGCATCGACCACAGCGACATTTCGACAGCACCTGTGTCGGACGCCGGTACAATACCAATGCGATAGCCTTCAGGGATTTCCAGCAATGCCGCCATGCGGTCGATTACGGATTTGATCTGTGCCTTAGGGTCTGCGGCGCGGTGCGAGCGACCTAGAAACGCTTTGCCAGCGACGCTTTCAAGCGACCAACCGGGGCGTTTTGGACATGGACCAGATGAAAATTCGGGGCGCGCGGGCAAAGCCAGCGGCGGTAAAGGGAAGCTCATGGATGGCTCCTACATCAGGACGATATTTTTGAGCCTGCCATCGCTCGTCCTTATTCCGACGACCTGCCCACAGACCTGTTACGGGATATGGGGGGCATCGCGCAAGACCCTAAATGTCGCATTTTGATGTGAAGGGGTCGCTTACGTTTCCGATGGGAAAACCCGTGTCGCGTTCGGAAACACAACACGGGCAATCGGTTATAGGTGGGGGAAAAGGCCGGAAACGACAGGGCGCTCGGAGATTGTCGGCAGGCGATCAATTCCGATGTCTTTGGCAAGATGGTCACTCAGATCTACTGATCGGGTGCCAGCTTCGAGTCGGTCCTCCAACCGTGCGAGGGCTAACGCTGCTGCCACAAGAAGTTGTGAAAGTGCAGGAATACGCGCGCGAGCAGATAAATCTGCGCTCTGCGCGACATGGCGGGGTATTGCAATAATCATAATCGCGCTCCTTGATTTTGTATTGATACAATTTTAGATCTGTGTCATTTGTACCAACAATCGCCTGATACAATTTGAATTCGGCAGATTCTATGGAAACATTGTAATGGATACAATTTGGCAACCCGAACTGTTGCAAAAAAGCACCGCTAAGTATCGTGCATTGCTTAATGCCATACGCGACGCCTTGGAAAATGGTACAATTTCAAAAGGGGATCGCCTACCCCCCGTTCGGGACATGGCGTGGCAGCTAAAAATCACCCCGGGAACCGTAGCGCGGGCCTATCAGCTTGGGATCGAGGAAGGATTACTAGAGGCCCAAGTCGGCCGTGGCACCTATGTCCGCGACCCAAAGCCGGCGCAGGGCACTGTGTTTGGCGAAACTCATGTGGAACCCCATATCGTTGATCTGCGCAACGCCGCCGTGCCGGATTTCGGTCAGGACCGTGTGTTCGACCAACTAACAGAACAGGTGACGTTTGGGGGGGCACACTCGATGGTGCGTTTCGCTGGGCATAACGAAATGGAGACACGCGAGACGATGCTACAATGGGCAGACCTCGGTCAAACTCGTGCCAATGCGGAAGATCTGGTTCTCACACATGGCTCACAAAACGCAACGGTCGCGGCATTCATAGCGATTTTGCAAGGCAGTGCGCCAGTGATCGCCACCGATTCGCTGGTATTGCCGGGAACCCGAAAAGCCGCAGCGTTGGCGCGTGCGAAGATAATCGGTGTGCCATCCGACGACGAGGGCATGATTCCAAAAGCTTTGGAGGAACTGTTCCGGCGTGACCGCCCGCAAATCCTGCACCTTTCAGCAAACATTCAAAACCCGACGACACACATTATGTCAAACGCCCGTAAAAGCGAGATTGCCGAGATCGCGCGACGCCACGACATACAAATCGTCGAAGATGATGGACAAGGCAAGTTTTTCACCGATCGCCCGCCAAGTTTCCTCGATTTCTGTCCCGAGCGGGTTTGGTATGTCTCGTCGCTGTCGCGTTATCTGGCGGCAGGGCTTCGCAGTGGATTTCTGCTGTGTCCACCGAACAAAGGCGCTGTCGGACGCAATGTTATGCAAGCGATGAGCCACTCATTTTCCCCTGTCATCGCACAGCTTTCCTGTCTGTTGATTACCTCGGGGCACGCCGATACTTTGCTCGGTCAAATACGCGACTATAGACGGGATCGTGTACGTCTGGCGGTCAACCAACTTGGCCGCTGGAACATCAGCTGGAACGAAGCGGCGGATTTCGTCTGGTTGGAATTGCCCGGCGGCTGGCACGGTTCGACTTTTTCACTTGCATCGGAGCGGGCGGGGATACAGGTTGCTCCGGCTGACATATTTCTACCCGACGATGCGCGTGCGCCAAATGCGGTGCGCCTGACGCTTGGCGGGAAACATAACTCGGCAATTTTTGTAGATGCTCTGGAAAGGTTGAACCATTTGCTGGATGCCCCCCCGAGCGAGATGCTTGCCTAAGGAAAGATGATGCGAAGTCAGACTGTTATAAACTGGGTGCTACTGATGTCTCTGGGATTGATCTGGGGCAGCTCGTTCCTCGGCGTCAAGCTGTCTCTGGAAAGCTTTGGCCCGATAACGGTGGCCGCAATCCGTATCGGCATCGCAGCAATTATCCTGACTTCCATCAGTTTCTACATGGGCCACGGGTTACCCAGCACAGACACTGCAACAGGTCGAAAAATCTGGCGGCATGGGTTTGGCATGGCGATTTTTACCAATGCGGTGCCGTTCACGTTGCTAAGCTGGGCACAAATCCACGTATCGTCAGGTTACGCAGGTATAACCATGGCCGTTGTACCGCTGTTGGTGTTGCCCCTATCGCACTTCCTACTTCCCGGAGAGCGCTTAAGCCCTCAGAAAACCTTTGGCTTCGTAGTTGGATTTATGGGTGTCGTCATCCTGATCGGGCCAGCTCAAATCCTGGAATCCGGCGGTGGCGACATCGAAAATATCGCCAGAATTGCCTGCGTGCTCGCCAGCTTCTGCTACGCCATCGGCTCCATCATCACCCGCCTCGCACCAAGCGGTCCGCAAATGGCGTTCAGCTCTGCAGCACTGATTATGGCATCGATCATGTTGGTTCCTGTTGCGCTAATCTTTGAGGGTATACCACAGGTGCCAACACAGGCCGCCTTACTCGGGGTTCTGTACCTCGGACTGTTCCCTACGGCTTTGGCCACAGTACTCCTCGTTTACGTCATCAAGGCGGCGGGTCCTCCGTTCCTAAGCCTTGTGAATTATCAGGTTCCGGTTTGGGCCGTCGTCATCGGCATGATTGTCCTGAACGAGTCCCTACCCGGCCAGTTCGTCTGGGCGCTGGTGTTAATTCTGATCGGATTAGGTGTTTCGCAAGCCAAGCTCTGGCGGTCGCGACCATGAAAACCGACTGGCTACCATATTTCCTAGTTGGCTTTCTTATCATTGTTTGGGGATCAGCCTTTGGCCTGACTTCCATAGCTCTTGAGGGGTTTTCCCCGATCGAAACATCTTTCGGTCGCACAGCACTGGCGGCAATCGTGGTGGCCGCCGTTGCGATAATCTCGGGCCAAGGCCTACCCAACACCCTTTGGGAGTGGCGTTGGCTATCCCTGCTCGGCGTTATGGGCCTTGCGGCACCGGTCACCGTATTGACATGGGCACAAGTATCGACCCCTAGCAGCGTAGCGTCGATCTTCATCTCTTCGGTGCCATTGTTTATCTTGCTGGCAACCCGTGTAATTCTGCGCGAACCGGTTTCCAGACGCAAATGGACTGGTTTCGCCATCGGTTTTACTGGCCTCGTCTGGTTGGCTGGCCCTGCCGCCATCAGCCAAGTCGGAGCCGAGGGTCAAGCCATCGCCCAACTCGCGTGCATATTGGCCGCCATGGGCTATGCCAGCGGTGGAATACTTATCAAAGTGATGCCATCCATCCCAACGTTCCGCGCTACAGCGGGTACAATGATTTCCGGCGCGGTATTCCTGCTGCCATTCGGGTACTCGGCCTTTGAAACCGCGCTTGGCACGCCAATGGTTCCCTTGATTGCGCTGATTGCGCTTGGCATCCTGCCCAGCGGTATCGGCCAAAACATCCGGTACATCGTCATAAAACGCCGTGGTCCGGTTTTCATGTCGGTTGTGGGGTTCTTGATACCCGTGTGGGCAGGGTTCGTCGGGTTCGTCATTCTTGACGAGCCGTTAACCTTACACACTGTATCGGCCTATTCGATCATTCTAGTCGGGCTGCTAATTTCACGGGACAGCGCAAAAAAGGTCAAGGCCTAGGCGAAGTTTTGCATCTCTGCGCAGATGTCCGAGATCACTGCTTTCAACAACACCTCATCCTCGCTTTCGCCCATCACGCGTACCAATGGTTCGGTGCCCGATTTGCGGATAAGCAACCGTCCGTTGGCCGCCAAACGGTTTTCACCGTCGCAAATCGCCGCGATCACAGATGCCTGCGTCAACGGATCAGCCCCGCTCTTATAGCGCACGTTCTGCAACAACTGCGGCACCGGTTCAAACACCCGCGCAAGTTCGCTGGCAGGTTTTCCGGTTTCCACCATTGCGGCTAAAAACTGCAACGCGGAAATCAATCCATCACCTGTCGTGCTATAATCCGTCATGACGATATGGCCGGATTGCTCCCCACCGAGATTAAATTTGCCTGCCCGCATCGCCTCAACCACATAGCGGTCGCCTACGGCTGTACGTTTCAGGCTCAGGCCTTGGCTTTCAAGATGTCGCTCCAGCCCCAGATTCGACATAACAGTCGACACCAATGTGCCCCCCGCCAGCTTGCCAGAGGCCGCCCATGTTTGCGCGATCAGCCCCATGATTTGGTCACCGTCGGCAACATTCCCTTTTTCGTCAATGATCATCACACGGTCCGCGTCGCCATCCAGACAGATACCAAGATCGGCGCCTTCAGCCACAACCCGCGCGGCTGCCATTTCCGTGTGCGTCGATCCACAATCGAGGTTGATGTTAAACCCGTCCGGTTTTACACCAATCGCTATCACCTCGGCACCCAGTTCCCATAACGCCTCGGGCGCTACTTTGTAGGCGGCCCCGTTCGCGCAATCGACAACGATCTTTAGACCATCCAGACTTACGCGCCGCGGGATGGTCGTCTTGGCAAACTCTAAATATCGGCCCCCCGCATCATCAATCTGCGTGGCCCGTCCGATCTTCTCTGGTGCGGCCAGCTTTAGGTCGTCAAGATCCAGCATAGCCTCGATCGCCAACTCAGCTTCGTCCGACAACTTAAAGCCGTCCGGCCCGAAAAACTTAATACCGTTGTCTTTGTAAGGATTGTGGGACGCCGAGATCATAACCCCCAAATCCGCCCGCATAGACCGCGTCAGCATGCCTACTGCCGGTGTCGGAACGGGCCCTAGGCGCAGCACATCCATGCCAACAGAATTGAATCCCGCCGTTAGCGCATTTTCCAGCATATACCCCGAGCGCCGCGTATCTTTGCCAATCACAACCCGTGGCTTATCGGTTGTTTTGCGAAAATACCGACCCGTGGCGATCCCGAGTTTCAACGCCAACTCGGCGGTCATCGGGAATGTGTTGGCCTCGCCGCGGATGCCATCGGTTCCGAAATACTTGCGTGTCATAAATACATTAAACCTTAAATCGAAAGTGCCGTGTTCAGCGCAATTGCCTGTTTCGTTTCAGCAATATCATGAACCCGCAACATCTGCACCCCTTGGTTTAGCGCATTCAAGCCAACCGCGATAGAACCCGCCACGCGGTCGGCAGCATCTGGCGCATTGCCGATTGTTCCGATAAATCGTTTTCGTGATGCTCCCAGCAATATCGGGCAGCCAAGTCCGTGGAACAGCGCAATGCCGCGCAGCAGTTTAAGGTTATGTTCTTGAGTTTTGCCAAAGCCGATACCGACGTCAATCATAATCTTGGCCCGTGGAATGCCGGCCTCCTCACACGCCAGAATGCGGGCTTCTAGGTAATCGAAGACATCCAAAAGCACGTTTTCGTATTCCGGCTTGTCCTGCATGGTTTTGGGATCTCCAGCAGCATGCATGATACAAACGCTGGCGTTCAGATCAGCGGCGGTGGCAAGGCTTTCCGCGTCATAGGTCAAGGCTGTGACGTCATTGAAAAGGACTGCTCCAGCGTCAAATGCTGCCTTCGCGACGCTTGCCTTCCTTGTGTCGATCGAAAGTGGCGTTTGCGTGCCCGCCTCATTTAACGCGGCTATCACCGGAGATGTCCGGCGCGCCTCCTCCACTGCATCAACGAAATCCGCACCAGGACGAGTCGACTCACCACCTATGTCAATCAAGTCTGCCCCTGCATCAATCATCGCGTGCGCGCCGTTTACTGCGTCTTTGAAAGTATAATGCTGCCCACCATCGGAAAAACTGTCTGGCGTGGCGTTCAAAATACCCATGATAGAGGGGCGCTGCATATCGATTCCGCAAAACCGCGCGCGCGCAGAGATGAGGTTTTCCCGAACCTGTGTGGGGATATCCGCCGCCGCAACAACTTCCGACACCGATCCGCGCGCTATCTGCTCCACATGGGTGAACCACAAGTGCCCGCCCGCGACGGGCAAGGCCCCGCGTGGCTTGCATTTGTCACGTTGAACGAGAGGGCGATAATATGCGTCTGCCATTCAGACCGCCTACGCGATTTCCGGCGTATCCGCCGACAGAACCGAAATCTCCAGACCTTCGCTTTTCAAATCCCCGCGACCACCGACTATAACCAACTTGGAGGCTGCGAATTGTTCAGCAAACCACATCGCCAAGGCTTCTGGCGTTTCAGCATCGGCTTCCGGTTGCTCAACTGAATCCAGTACGATCTTAGAGGGCGCCCACACCGATAGTTGCCCATGCTTCATCGCCCAGTCCATCTCTGTTCGGCTGTCCACCACAACACAGCGTTTGTCCATTCCCGCCAGAACCCAGGCGTTTTGTTCAATCGCCAACAGACCGATCCTGCGATCCGCCATGTGGTGGCGCGCGTGTGCCGCAACCTCCACGGTTTTTTCCACACATATCACCGCTGGTGTTTCATTCCCCGCGATCACATCTAGCCACGCCGGTAAATGCGGCCCGTGCAACACGTCATTTGACAAATAGACCACCAGCGGGTGCGGAGTTTCATCGACAACTTCAACAGTCTCGACAGAACGAATTTTCTGCGCGCCCTCACCGGATTGTGCGCGCACGATTTCGATCCCCAATGTGCCCGGAATACGGTCCAGCTTTTCGATCCGCACGAAGGCCCGCACCACACGGCGATCCTCCAAACAGCGTTCGGCGATACGTTCCGCGAGAGTTTCCAGAAGGTTGATGCGTTCCGTAGAAAGTTGAAGCTCTATCGCTTCAACAATCGTGTCATAGGAAATGACCTTGTCCACATCGTCACTTTGCGCCGCAGTCGTTCCCGCGACCTCCAGCACCACATTAAAGCGAATGCGCTGGGTTACGCCGCGCTCTGCTTGAAACGCCCCGATTTCCACCTCACGCAGATAATCCCGCACAGAAATCCGATCCAACGGATCCGGTCCGCCAGTCGCAACGGCACGCACATGCGGCAATTCGAACGCAATCGATGTTTCATCCATAAGCAAACCCCTCGCTTTTGCCTGTGATAAGATTTTAACCATAATCTGTTTGCCTGTGATAAGATTTTAACCATAATCTGGCAAGGTCCACCACCGACGCATTTACGCGCCCCGACGGCGGCATAGGCAAAATTTCTCCTACTATTTACGTCCACATTGCCCAATTACATGTACTGTGACACAGTCCCGCCGTAATTATCCTGTAAAAGAGAACGGTAGCCAGTGCTCGATTTTCCCAAAAAACATTTAGGAAGACCTATGAAACACACGCTACGCCTTCTGTTCACTATAGCTTTACTATTCTCTGCATCGGCAGCTTTCGCAGCCTGTGAAGGACGTCTACCTTCGAGTGCACAGCGTGCGATCAATCCGAATAGTCCAAATCTGGAAACCTTCAGCGCCTCTGTACGTTACTATGCCAATATCCAGCGGTGCAAACTACGGTTAACGCCTTTTACAGCAGACGCTGGGTTGCTTAATGCTGCCACTGTACACAGCACTTACATGGCCAGTGCACAGAACCTGACGCATAATTCGAATGTACGTGGTTACAGGAACCTAAAAGAGCGCATGCGCAGTTCAAATGTTTCCATGCGCACAGCGGGTGAAAACATAGGGCAAAATTTCTTGTACGTTCTTGGCGGGAAACGCATTTCGCTTGCCTCGCGCGGACGTTGTCAGTTTACATATTCTGACACCGGAGCCGTCGTGCCCCAACACAGCTATGCCTCGTTAGCGTCCGAATTGGTGCTGAGTTGGATGGCCTCGCCCGATCACCGCCACAACCTGACAAACCGGCGGTTTACCCGAATGGAAGCTTCGTTCGGATTTCGCGCAGACAAATCTACATGTGGGTACATCTACGCCAGCCAGAATTTCGCAGGCTAAGTATTAGTTCGATGCGGTTTCCGCGTTATAGAAAATATGCCGACCAATTTGCGCCGTTTTCGTAAAGCTACGCGACCAACGTGGATTGACTGAGCTGGCATGGTAATACGTCGCTCCACCCGTTAGCACTCGTGCGCGCCCATCAAGCAACAGTTTTGCCAGCTTGCCGGAACGTGCATAAGCTCGCGCTTCGGCAAAATGCTCCGCCTTGCCATCGCAATTATATGAGAACTGGCAAGCATTCAGACGGTGCGCACCTTGGGTTACAACACCGCAAACCGAATTTGGGAACTTGCGGGAATCCACTCGGTTCAAAATCACCTCGCCGACGGCAAATTGCCCTTCAAGGGTTTCACTGCGGGCTTCGAAGTAAAGCGCCTCGGTCAGGCACTGCCATGTTCCGCCGCCTGACGCGGCGGGCATGGAATCGAGAACTTCTACTGTGAAACCAGCGGCGGTCTGTGCACCAAGATCAACAGATCGCGGTCCGTTTTGAGCCGCATTCGCCAATGCACTTGAAGCATTGTCTTCCTCGGCACCAGCGCCGACACTTAGCCCGAAAATCGAGAACGAGCTCATGCGTGTCTCCCCACTTTCAAGCTTTGCAACACGCATCCCGCCGAGTTCGGCGAGACGATCTGCGCTAAGTGCGCTAACCGCAGCTTTTTCCTGCGTCATCATACTCATGATCTGATCAAGGACTTGCTGGTTGGGATCAGGGGAAATCTCGGCGTCCGGCAGTTCGGCATTGGCCACACTAAATGCAAAGAACATGGCTGCAACAGCGGTCAGGCTTCCAACCCCCACCCGGCTTGCGCCGCGCGAAAAACGCGTACTCGTTACTATGGCCATCGGTCACCTCATATCCCCAGCGACCTGTTGGCCGCTGCAATCCTTAACTCCGCTACAAAGTCAAAGGCCGATAAATAGCCTGAATCCTTTGCGAGTCCAGAAATATCAGCACTTCTGGACATCTGGTCGCGCCTTAGATGCGGAGCGAAAACTCGAAAACAAGGCGAATAAGCCTTATTTATATAGGAATTGCGCCGATGCGCGAAAACATGCACATTTCGAACTAACTTCGGGCGTTGGCAGTATTAACCACAAAAAGCATGCCTTTACACCGAATCGCCTGCGATTATCCTAGCTTTCCACCAGAATACTGGCCTGTGCCGCCGCCAGTCGCGCAATCGGCACGCGGAAAGGCGAACACGATACATAATCGAAGCCCGCAACCTTGCAGAATCGAACGGAGGCCGGATCCCCCCCGTGTTCCCCGCACAATCCTAAAACCAAATCGCTATTGGCCTCGCGGCCTCGTTTGGCGGCCATCAACAGCAGTTCGCCAACGCCTTCAAGATCTAAGGTGTGAAACGGGTCTTCATGGAAAACGTCAAGGTTGATATAATCGCGCATGAAACGTCCCGCATCATCGCGCGACAGACCATAGGTCATCTGGGTCAGATCGTTGGTTCCAAAGCTGAGGAACGCACTGTTTTGCGCCAGATCACCGGCCCTAAGCGCGGCCCGTGGGGTTTCCACCATAACGCCTAGTTTGAATTTTAGCGCAACACCTTTTTCAGCCCGCACATCTTCGGCGACACGATCGACGCGGTGCTTTACCAATTCCACCTCTTTATTGGCAGAAACCAGCGGGATCATAACTTCGGGTACAATTTCCTCGCCGGAACTTTTGGTGACTTCGGCGGCCGCCTCAAAAATCGCACGAGCCTGCATTTCGTAAATCTCGGGCATGGTCACACCAAGACGTACGCCGCGTTTACCCAGCATCGGGTTGAACTCTTTCAGATCCTCAGCACGCGCGATGACTTGACCGATGGGCAGATCCATCGCCTCGGCTAAATCCTGCATTTCTTCGCGGGAATGCGGCAGAAATTCATGCAGCGGCGGGTCCAGAAGACGGATCGTTACGGGAAGGCCACGCATAATTTCGAACAGCTCGACAAAGTCGCTGCGCTGCATTGGCAATAACCGATCAAGTGAAGCACGGCGGTCGGCTTCGGAATTCGCAAGAATCATTTCGCGCATCACGGTGATGCGATCTTCCTCAAAAAACATGTGTTCAGTACGACATAAGCCGATGCCATCGACCTTGAAAACCCGCGCAACCCGTGCATCCATCGGTGTGTCGGCGTTGGCACGCACACCGATCGTACGGGCTTCATCAGCCCATTCCATGACGGTAAGGAACGCCCCGCCCAGCTCTGGTTGGATCATCTTAGGGGCGCCGATCATGGCCTGTCCACGCGTACCATCAACGGTAATCACGTCGCCCTCGCGGAATTCCTGCCCGGTCAGCGTCATAATCGTGCGTTTCTGCAAGTTCAATTTCAAATCACCCGCGCCAACGACACAAGGCAGTCCCAAACCGCGCGCGATCACCGCTGCGTGACTGGTCATTCCGCCGCGCACGGTCAAAACGCCTGCCGCCGAATGCATACCACGAATATCCTCCGGAGAGGTTTCAATCCGCACGAGGATACACGGCTCCTCTTGCGCCTCGGACGCCATCGCGGCCTCCGGCGAAAACACAATTTTGCCTGTCGCAGCACCCGGGCTGGCTGGCAATCCGGTGCCGAAAATATCGCGGGTTGCGTTCGGGTCTATCTGCGGGTGCAGATGTTCGACCAGATTGCGCGGTTCGATTCGTAACAGAGCCTCGTCCCGGCTGATGGCGTTTTGATCGGCCAAATCCACCGCGACACGCAATGACGCGCGCGCTGATCGTTTCGCAGGTGTTGCGTCCAATAGAAACACTTCGCCATTTTCAATCGTAAACTCAAACTGGAACGCATCGCCCATACCAGCCGCGGCGCGCATTCCGATGTCCTTCAGCGTTTCAATAACCTCGGGCGAGATCTCCTCCAACGACGGCGCGGATTGTCCCGCCTCCTCCCGTTCGATCTTGGTAATCATATGCGGCGTGCGCAGCCCCATCAACGCGTCCTGCCCTTGCGATTGCGGCAAAAACCGCCCCCAAATCCGCGCGCGCCCGGTTTTTTCGTCCACCATCTGCACGAAACCGGAACCACTGTGATCACCGACCCCCAACGCCATTTTCTGCACTACAATAGACAACCCCGCGTCCTCTGGCGCCCCCTTGGCGAGCCGCAAGATTCTGGCCGTTGGCCCATTCCAAGCCTTCGCCATCGACCGGATCACACCATGCAATTGCACCGTCGGGTCTTGCGGGAACGGCGTGCCAATCTCTTCTTCGTAAAGTGCTTTGCAGTTGGCCAGCATAGAGCTTAAATCGGCGTCCGAGAGTTCCTCCTCGCTGTCCACATCAGCCAGTTTCAACTGATCATAATAGAGGTTTTCGAAATATTCTGGGTCCAGATGCTCGACACTCACGCCATAGCTCTGGATAAAACGGCGATACAGGTCCATCGCCCCACGCACACCGATTTTGCGGTTTTGCGCTTTCACAAAGTCATCCGTCATCCCTATATTCAAAATCGCATTCGGCCCCCCCCAATCGAGGTTCTCGGGACTGGAGCGCACAGACAACAACCCGCCGGACGTTAATTCCTTGGGCAATTCTGGAACCGCCTCGCCATTGGCGATGGCCTGAACCGTGGTGCTCGACAGGATCACACCATCAGGCACGGGCAGGCCAAGTTTGACCATCAGCGCCAAACGCGCCCCGCGTGCGCCAAAAGTTTTGGCCATAACTTCGGTGTCGGAATTCAGACGAATGCTCATAACGGCTCCTGCGTATCTTGCAGTGCAGCATAGCTATGCGTTCGCGTTTGGCAATTAGAACCTTGCGACGCTACCCGTTAAGAGCAGAAAATATCGCGACCTTGTGCATGACCACCCTGATACGGTTCAGCAGACACAGACGGTTGCGACGCACAATCTGGTTACCCGAGTTCACCTGCGTGCTATCGAAAAACGCATCAATCGGGGAACGAAGGTTGGCCATGGCGGCCATCGCTGCCGAAAAATCCTCGGCATCGAGCGCGGTTGATATCGCCACCTCTCCTGCATCAAGGGCTGCAAACAAGGCTTTTTCCTCGGCGCTCTCGGCAAACCGAATTTCAGGCTCGCCCTCGTAAGACACACCGTCTTTCTTCTCTTCCGCCGCCAGAATGTTGTTGGCGCGCTTGTATCCCTGCAACAGGTTTACCCCATCATCAGTATTCACAAACGCTTGGAGAGCAGTCACACGATTAACCAAAAGCGTGAGGTCGTCGTTATTTGGCATAGCAAGGCAAGCATCGATAACATCATGCGTGATGCCTTGGGCTTTTAGATAGACTTTCAGGCGGTCGTGGAAGAAGGCAATGAGATTTCCCCGTGCCGGAATGAAGTGGTCACGCCACTCTGTTCCACTTTTTTGAATTCTATACATTTCAGCGAGGTTTTTTGCCGAGGTACGAATGTGTCTTTCTTTGATTTGAAGTGGTATTGCGTCATTAATGTTTTGTGCATCTTTACCTCCCCGAGTGCCGACAAGATCAACCAACTCTTCTGACACACGAACACCTTGTTCATAGTCATTTAAAATTGAAACATAAACTTTGCGCTCAAGTGCATCGAGTGTTGGTTGGCGATGCTCTTCAAATCCGTCCTCGATTCGATCTGAAAGACCGAATCTCACGCTATTCTCCAATATCAACCGAATAACCCCTAGCGCAGCCCGCCGCAGCGCAAACGGATCCTTTGACCCCGTAGGCTTCTCGTCAATCGCCCAAAAACCCGTCAGCGTATCAATCTTGTCCGCCAGTGCCACAGCAATCGAAACCGCTTCACTCGGCACATCATCCGATGGTCCAAGCGGCGAGTAATGCATCTCGCAAGCATTCGCCACTTCTTGGGGCAAACCAGCCGCCTGTGCATAATACCGCCCCATCAGGCCTTGCAGTTCGGGGAACTCATAGACCATTTCAGACGACAAATCCGCTTTGGCAATTTTCGCCGCTTGTTCGGCCATGTCTGCGTCCGCGCCAACAATCGGTGCAATCTCGCGAGCCAGTGCCGCAATCCGACCAATCCGTTGTGCTTGCGTGCCCAACTTGTTGTGGAACGTAACGTTTTCCAGCTTCACAGCCATGTCTTCCAACGAAACCCGCAGGTCGTTTTCCCAGAAGAACTTCGCATCTGACAACCGCGCGAACAGCACCTTTTGATTGCCCGCCAGAATGGTCGCGCCGTTATCCGCAGTCTCGCGGTTCGCCACAGTGATAAACTTTTCGATGCGGCCAGATTTCGTATTCCGCACACTAAAAAACTTCTGATGCTCGCGCATAGAGGTTTGCAATACTTCCGGCGGCAACCCCATAAAGTCCTCGGCAATGTCACCCATCAACACAACGGGCCACTCAACCAGTCCAGCCACCTCGGCCAGCAAACCAGCGTCTTCAACCACCTCAAGCCCTTGCGCGAATGCCAGATTTGTTGCATCCGCCCATATGGATTCAGCACGATCCTCGGCGTTCAAAATCACGCCCGCCGCTTTCAACTTGGCCTCGTAATCCTCGAACGAGGAAACGGCAAACCGCCCGTTCCCCATAAACCGATGCCCCTCGGTGGTATCGCCAGAGACAATTCCGTCGATCTCAAACGGCACAACTTCAGCACCTTCTGATTTGCTTAAAATACTCAAAATCGAATGCATAGGCCGCACCCAACGCAAAGTTCCGGCACCCCAACGCATTGCCTTTGGCCATGGGAACTTGCGGATCGTGGCCTCGACCACCTCGGCGATAACATCGCTGGCCGTACGTCCCGGTTTCTCGATCACCGCCACGTAAAACTGACCCTTTTTATCATCCCGAACCGTCAAATCATCCAGCGTCAAACCAGCCCCGCGCAAGAACCCTTCGATCGCCCGTTCAGGCGCACCCACGCGCGGACCTTTGCGTTCTTCGCGCAATGTCGGAGATTCCTCTAGAACGCCAATCACACTCAAACACAACCGCCGAGGGGTCGCGAAAGCTGCCGCGGATTCATATGTAATCCCCGCCTCGACCATGCCGTCGGTGACGAGCTTCTTCAAATCCGCAGCAGCGCGCTTTTGCATCCGTGCTGGGATTTCCTCGGAGAAGATTTCAAGCAGAAGATCGGCCATGATTATTCCTGATACTTTTCGTTCAATTGACGCCATTCATAGGCGCGTCCATCGGGGTAAACCGCAATTAGGCGATCAATCCCGTCTTTTTCGTTTTCTGCCGCAAGGTAGGCTACCGCCCGCCCCACATCGAGGTCGGTCTGAAGTTCCCCGACATTATAACACTTGAACCACTTGGGCGCCGAAAGCGGAACCGCAGTGACGCCTTGCACCAAGCCTTCAAAATCCGCTGGCGTGACCGTAAAGCATCCACGCAGCTTCAAGCCGGAACTTGTCGCGTCAATGCCCTCGTAATTCGAAACGGCAATCGTGTGCTCCTGCACGGTGATCTCGGTCACGTCGTTAACCTTATCGTAATACGCATACACAAGCGCGTAATAGAGGCCGATGCCAAATATTACAGCAAAGCCAACGAACCCGATTGCAAATACCTTGCCGTTCATGCGCGCCCTGCCGCCGTCAAAACAAACGCGTCCGCGCAAGATTTGGTTAACGCCCGCACGCGCCCGATATAGGCTTGGCGTTCAGTCACAGAAATCACACCACGCGCGTCCAAAAGATTGAACATGTGGCTGGCCTTGATTGCCTGATCATAGGCAGGATGAACCATGATAATCTCGCGGCCAGTTTTGGGATCAACCGTCGGGGCCGCCAAAATGCGGGCGCACTCAGCCTCCGCATCCACAAAGTGTTCCAACAGTTTGTCCGTGTCCGCCACATCAAAATTCCAACGTGAGTATTCCTGCTCGGTTTGCAAGAAAATATCACCATAACTTATCGGAGTTGCCGACTGCGGGTCGTTGAACGGCATTTCCATAACGTGATCGACACCCAGCACATACATCGCGAGGCGCTCCAGACCATAAGTCAGCTCGCCCGAAACGGGATTACAGTCCTGCCCGCCGACTTGCTGGAAATATGTGAACTGGCTGACTTCCATGCCATCACACCAGACTTCCCAGCCAAGGCCCCAAGCGCCGAGCGTCGGGGATTCCCAATCGTCTTCGACAAACCGGATATCGTGCAGTTCCATATCAATGCCGATGGCCTCAAGCGAACCAAGATACAGCTCCTGCAAATCCGGTGGGCTAGGCTTGATGATAACCTGATATTGATAGAAATGTTGAAGGCGGTTGGGATTTTCACCATATCGCCCATCAGTCGGCCTGCGCGAAGGTTGCACGTATGCAGCCGCCCAGGGTTTTGGCCCCAAGCACCGTAGCGTGGTGGCCGGGTGGAACGTACCAGCGCCCACTTCCATATCGTAGGGTTGCAGGATCGCGCAGCCCTTTGAGGCCCAGTAATTCTGGAGCCGCAGGAGTATATCCTGAAAGGAACGGGGTTTACCTGCGGTTTCGGTGTTCATAGCGGCCTCGGGTATATTGGCTAAACGGTTGCGGCCTCAATACGGAATGTGACCGTGGGGGTCAATTGGACAGTTCGTATCCCAAGCGTAGAATTTCCGCCAATGTTACATCAATGTCTGCCTGTGTGGTGCGGTGATTGGCAATACACATGCGGATGACGGTTTGACCATTGATGATCGTGCTCGAGGGGGCCGCGATTCCGCGGGTTTGCAGCTCCATCACGATTTCATCGTTAATGTCGACGCGCGCGGATTTATAAGAGAAACACACTATGTTCAGCGCAACGGGCGCGCATAACTCCAACTGCGGCTCCACGGCGATCTTCCGGCCCAATTTTTGCGCTAGCTCACAGTTGTGATTGATCGAAGCACCAAGCTTGTCGGCCCCGTGTTCCATCAACACCGACCACACTTTCAATGCCCGAAACCCACGGGATAATTCAGGACCGTAATCGGTTGGCCAGGGCCCACCGGCTGCCAACCCGCGCTTTTGCCCTGCCAGATATTCGGCTTGCATCATAAAACTACGCAAATGATCCGCACCGTTGCGGATCAACACAAAGCCCACCGCATAATTAACATGCCACCATTTGTGGAAATCAAACGCCAGCGAGTCCGCGCGGGTAATACCGTTAAGGCGTGGTCGCATTTCTTCGGATAGCATCAAGCTCGCACCGAACGCGCCATCGATATGAAACCAGATATCCTCAACACCCGCGATGTCGGCGATAGCGTCCAGATCGTCTATCGCGCCGACGTTTACGCTGCCGGCTGTTCCAACAATGCAAAACGGTGTCTTCCCTGCGGATTTATCGGCTGCAATCGCGGCCTTTAGCGCTGGAATGTCCATTTCAAAGTTTTCACCCACGCCAATAAGGCGCAACGCATCTGTGCCCAAGCCCAACAAATCAAACGCGCGTGCGACGCAGTTATGCGTCTGAACCGACGTGTACCCAACCAGTTCGACCACCCCTTGCCCAGCTTGTTGATTGGCAAACGCCAGCTTCACATCGCGCGCGACTTTTAGCGCAACCACCGTCGCCATAGAAGTCCCGGAAACGACTAGACCACTAGCGCCTGCAGGAAATTCGAAAAGTGCTCGCACCCAATCGATAACCTGATTTTCGACGTATATCGCCCCGTGATCCCTACCGCCAAGGTTGGCGTTCATCGCGGCGGCGGCGATGTCGGCTACGACGCCGCCAGGCGTGCCTGCTCCGTGTACCCAGCCAAAAAACCGTGGATGCGTATTACCCAAACCGTAGGGCAACAACGACTGAACAGCCTGCTGCGTCCGTGCGACACCGATGCCTTCACGCGGCAGGTCAACCTTTAAGGATTGCTTAAGATTATCCGGAAACGGGTTCCAGACCGGTCCTTCGGTTGCCGCCTGCATTTTATCTAACGCTGCATCGAGCATATCATGGGCTGACGCGCGAAGACCCTCCCAGTTTTCAGGGTCTAGGGAGGTATTCGGCAATTTAATGTCTCCAGAAAGCAAATGAGAACAATACATAGACCGCCATTAGCTCCAACCGACCGATAAGCATCGCAGCACTCAGAACCCATTTGGCGGCATCCGGTAACCCTGCAAAATTGCCCGTCGGTCCGATCTGATGACCAAGCCCCGGCCCTACGTTGGCCAATGCCGTAGCCGCGCCGGTAATCGCGGTCACGGCGTCCAATCCCAGCATGCCAAGGATGACAGCCAAAGTTGCTAGGGTTAGCATGAAGGCGACGAAAAAACCTGTCACCGAGCTCATGATGTCTTCGCCCACGCGGCGGCCTTGATAGCGCGGTGTGAAGACTCCGTTAGGGCTGTGGATTTTCTGAATTTGGCTGCGGATCGCCGCGACCAACAGTTGGAAACGGAAAATCTTGATCGAACAGCATGTCGATCCCGCGCAGCCCCCGACCAACCCCATCAAGAAGAACAACATCACCGGGAAAGCCCCCCAAACACCGTAATCAGCGCTGGCGTATCCGGTTCCTGTAAGGATGGACGTGACGTTGAACAAAGTTTGACGGAACGTACCTGCCGTATCTCCGCTCGCGTTGAAATAGCGATAGGCCGCCATACTGATAACCAGAAAGGCCCAAAACCCGAGGAAAGCCCAAACTTGAGAATCTTTGAAAAGCGGCTTCGTGCTACCATTCAACATTTGCACATAACGGATGAACGGCAAGCTGGCGAGGATCATAAACGTAGTGGCAACGTATTCGGTGGCATCACTGAACCCCGCGAAAGAGTCGTCGTAATTCGCAAACCCGCCGGTGGCAACGGTGGTTAGTGCGTGCACAGTCGCATCGAATAGATCCATGCCAACTGCGCCGTAAGACGCGATGCAGGTTATGGTTAACACAAGGTATACTATGGAAATAGAGGTCGCGATTTCAGCTGCTCGCGGCAGGACTTTGCCAATGGTATCGAATCCCTCTGACCGGAAAATTTGCATACCGCCAACTTTTAGCGTCGGCAGGAAAGCCATGGCCACGACGATGATACCAACCCCGCCGAACCATTGCATCAACCCGCGCCACAACAATGTGCCTTCGGGCAAGGTGTGCAGTTGGGTGAAAACGGTTGACCCCGTGGTGGTCAGGCCGGACATAGCCTCGAAAAATGCGTCCGTGTAGGTGGCATTGGGTTCCCCAAGCCAGAAAGGAAGCGCGCCGAAGATGGGAAGTACCAGCCAGCTTAGCGTCGTTAACAGGAACGTCTGTTGAATGGTTAACGTGTTAAGCGAGGCGTTCGCTGTTGCCAATGCCATCAGACTGCCCGCCACGACGGTAATCATAGCACTTAGGGCAAAATTACCTGCATCGGGGTTTCCATACGCAAAGTCGACGCCGAAGGGGACCAGCATAGTTACGCCCAACACGCCGACCAAAAGGCCAATAATATATCCGACTGGTCTTAGATCGATCATAGCGCAAGGCTTGGCCTGTGCACATCAAACTGTCAAGTTAGCAATTCATATCGGGCGATATCGGTTGCGGTCGGCGAAATAGGACTCTTAAGTTGCGTTTCACCAGATTTTCCCAAAATAATCTAGGGAGACCTTGTAGAAAATCCATCCCCGCGCCTTCGCCTGCGTTTTTCAAAGTTGCAATGCCAATCGAAGGGGTCGCGGGCAAAAACATGCCCATTCCGGGCGCAGGTTTACCAGCCTTGAGGTTTACAAGTGCTCGCCCCGTGGCGGTTGGATTATTCCAGTCGGAATAATACACAACGCAGTGTTTTTTGTTGATAATGAACACTGCATTCGGGAAGCTGCCATAGGCGACGTGGGCGTGGCCCTCCAGATCGTCGATTAAGATCGTACGACCTTCGCCATCCTCGAACTGTAAAGCGCGGGCGTTTGCTAGCTTACCTTCAGCGTCTTCATGCTTGGAACGTGCTTCACCCGGATGCGCTTCGCGAACGTACATGATGGCGAAACTTGTGTGAGGGTAATCGTCAGTCAAGGTTTTCATCTTGCCGCGACGACTTTGGTACAGCGGACAGGTGATGGAGCCTATTTCCAAAACCAGAAAGTCTCCAGCAAAATCGAGCAGTTGCCGGCGCGCACCGTCTGTCGTTTGCATCGGAAAATCTTGCGCTTTTCGCCCCACCGCCGGTCCCTGAAAATTGTCGAGCGTGTAATGGCTCGTTGAAAAACGATCGTAGTTATATTCGGTCATTGTCAGTCCCCTTTGATTAGCATGTTTTCGGTCATTTGCCGCAACACTCGCCGCGTGGTTTGCAAATCGTTGAGGCTGATCCCGCGTTGGCTTTTTTCGATCACCCCGCCCGCGAGCGGCACAAGCGTGGCCTGCATACCCTGCCCCTTGGCCGTCAGGTTCACGCGCACGCGGCGGCGATCATCTTTGTCAGCTTCCCGCACAACCAACCCCTTACGAACCATTCCGTCGAGAAGCCTTGTCAGTGTTGTCTGATCTTTGATCGAACGTCGCGCCAACGCGCCAGGGGTTTGACCGTCTTCTTGCCACAACAGTAGCAACACGGCCCACTCCTCGGCGCCCATTTTTATGTCTGCATCGCGGAAGCGTTCTTGCAAATCACGGCGCAAGACAAAGCCTAGGCGGTTGATCCAGTACTGTAATTGTTTCTCAGGTATCAGCTTCATACATGCACTCTACATTATATGTAAACTACATGCAAATACGCAAAAGAAAACCGGCAAGTTTGCCCTGCCGGTTTTTGGTTCAGCTACCCCTGTTGGTCGGATTGCCGATCGTGGCCAGAAACTCCCGACGAAGTTCTTTATCTTCACGAAAATCACCCAACATAGTAGAAGTCACCATCGTAACGCCCGGCTTGTGAACACCGCGCGTGGACATGCAATGGTGTTCGCCCTCGATCACGACGGCCACTCCTTTGGGGTCCAGCGTGTCGAACAAGGCGTTGGCGATTTGTGCTGTCATCTTTTCCTGCACCTGAAGGCGCTTGGCGAAAGCTTCGACAACGCGCGCTAGCTTAGAGATACCAACCACACGCTCCGTCGGGATATACCCGATGTGAGCTACCCCGATGATCGGAGCCATATGGTGCTCGCAATACGATTCGTAACGGATGTCACGCAGGACAACCATCTCGTCATATCCTTCGGTTTCACCAAACGTGCGCTGAAGCATGGCGACGGGGTCTTCGCCGTAACCACGGAACCATTCGCTATAGGCTTTAGTCACGCGTTTTGGCGTATCCAACAAACCTTCGCGGTTCGGGTCGTCACCGGCCCAACGTAGCAATGTTCGCACAGCTTCTTCGGCTTCATGTCGAGAGGGGCGCTCCACCACAGTGGAAACGTCTTTGGTCTTTATTTCCGGGTCATAAACATTCACGTCGCATCTCTCCTATCAAAGCAGACTTGGGGGGAATCGCTCCAATTACAAGTCATTTGCTAGATCGACCCCCATTGTTAACACAATTTTTACCTTTTCAGGAAATTGTTAACAAAGCGTTAATAAACGAGAGTCAATCAACAGGCACTAACGTTTTAGTTGCATTACCTCGCCTCACCCAAGGCTTGCAAGATATCGTCGATCAGATCACCCGCATCTTCCAAACCGACGGAGATACGCACCAAACCGTCCGTAATCCCCAAATCTGCCCGCATTTCGGGTGTCAGACGTTGGTGGGTTGTGGTTGCGGGATGGGTCACCAGACTTTTCGCATCACCCAGATTGTTGGACAAAAGAATGATGTTCAAAGCGTTAAGGAACTTGAACGTCGCCGCCTGCCCGCCCTTGATATCCAGCGCAATCACCGTTCCGCCTGCCGACATCTGCTTGGACGCCAGCGCAAATTGCGGATGGCTTTCCAGACCTGGGAAGATGGTGTTGTTCAACGCGGAATGGCCTTCGACAGCTTTGGCGATTGCCAACGCTGAGTCAGCTTGGGCACGGCAACGCAAATCCATCGTTTCAAGGCCTTTTAGCATCACCCAGGCGTTAAACGGGCTAAGCGCGCCGCCTGTGTGTTTCAGGTATGTCTCAAAATCGCCACGGATGAATTCTTTGCTACCCAACACGACGCCACCAAGGCAACGTCCCTGCCCGTCGATGTGTTTAGTGGCGGAGTAAACGACGATGTCAGCACCCAACTCCAGAGTTTTCTGGAAAATCGGAGTGGCGAATACGTTGTCTACGACCAAAACCGCGCCGGCAGCATGCGTGATTTCGGCAACACCGGAAATGTCCACGACTTCTAGCGTCGGATTGGAGATCGCCTCGACAAACGCTAGTTTGGTGTTCGGGCGCATGGCGGCGTTCCATGCCGCAAGGTCTGTACCTTCAACGAAAGTTACCTCGACGCCGAAACTTGGCAGTAGGTCTTCGAGGATGAACAGGCAGGACCCGAACAAGGCTTTGGCGGAAACCACGTGGTCGCCAGATTTAAGCTGGCTGAACAATGCACCGTTAACGGCAGCCATGCCTGTGGCGGTGGCGAAGGCATCTTCGGCGCCCTCAAGCGCTGCGATCCGGTCTTCGAACATCGAAACTGTCGGGTTGGCGTAGCGCGAATAAATATATTCGTCTTCGCCCCGTTCAATGAAGCGCGCTTCCGCCTCCTCTGCGCTGGGATAGACGTAGCCTTGGGTCATAAAGATCGCCTCGGAGACCTCGCCGTACTGGCTGCGCCGCGTTCCTTCATGCACAAGTTTAGTGCGTGTTTTCCATGTATCTGTCATAATTTTTTCCGGAATTCCGGCCCTTTCATTTCACCCTGATCGGGGCTTTTTGGGCCTCGACCTCTTTAGCGGAATATTTACCGTGGCCCGCAATCCAGTCTTACAAAGCGCCACAAATGGCTTATTACGCAAAATCGCGAATTGCGTCAATCATATAAGGCGTAAGATAAATGACGGTTATGGATACCTATCCTCGGCGATATGTGGTTCCGTGCAGCAGGGAGATTCAACTATGAAAAACAAGAGAGTATTGGTGACAGGTGCCACCAGCGGCATAGGTTTGATCTTGATCGATCGCCTAATGGACGCGGGATACACACCGATTTTAACCGCCCGGAATGCAGATAAGGTGCGATCGGCGGCGGCTGAAAAGGGCGTAGCTGGCTATGCGTTGGATGTCGCGGACGCGGATGCTATCGCGCAGATCTGTGCACAGATTGTGCAAGATCACGGACCGCTTTGGGGGTTGGTAAACAACGCTGGAATCTGGCTTGAGGGAGATTTTGATGCCTACTCGTCCACTGATATCAAAGCGGTGATGGATACCAACACGATGGGCACAATCAATATGACGCACACTGTGCTGCCCGGGATGTTGTTGCGCGGGCGGGGCTCCATTTTGAATGTGGTCTCTACGGGTGCACTTTATACGCGTAAGTCGATCAGTGTTTATGCAGCTAGCAAGTGGGCCATTCGCGGATTTACGGGCTGTCTGGAAGCCGAGTGTGCACCCAAGGGCGTACGTGTGATGGGGTTTTATCCGGGCAAGATTGCCTCGAATATGTATGAAACCGCAGGGGTGGAGCGGGATCTGGACGTTGCCATGACGCCCGAGCAGGCAGCTGATATGATTGTGACTATGCTAAGTGATGAAAGCATGGTTTGGTCGCAGATTAGCGGGCGGGCGCTGAAAGACTATGTGTGATTTGATTTGCAGGAGAGAGCTATGAAGCCCATCGAACTTTACTATTGGCCAACCCCGAACGGCTGGAAGATCACCATCGCGCTGGAAGAAATGGGGCTGCCGTATAATCTGAAGTTGGTGGATATCGGAGCTGGCGACCAATTCAAACCGAATTTCCTGAAGATTGCGCCGAACAACCGGATGCCCGCGATTATCGACCCTGAGGGCCCGGATGGCGAGCCGATCGCAATTTTTGAAAGCGGCGCAATCTTGCAATACCTGGTGCGCAAGACCGGTAAATTCGGCGGCACTTCCGAGCGTAACCGGATCGAGGTTGATCAATGGTTGATGTGGCAGATGGGTGGCCTTGGGCCGATGGCTGGCCAAGCGCACCACTTCTTGAAGTATGCGCCCGCAATGGAGCCTCCGCACGATTTGCCATATGCCAAGGATCGCTACCGCAACGAAACGGCGCGTTTGTACGGTGTGCTTAACCGCCGTCTAGAGGGACGTGATTATGTTGCTGGTGAATTTTCGATTGCGGACATCGCGATCTGGCCGTGGGCAAGCTTGTGGGAAGGTCAGCACCAAGATCTGACCGAACTCCCCCACATGGTTGCATGGTTGGACCGCATGTATGACCGCCCAGCGGTGAAAGCAGGCCGTGCGGTTGCACAAGAGAAACGCGGAACTTTTCAGGGCAACAAAAAAGCGCAAAGCGCGTTGTTTGGACTAAAGCCCTAAAAGTAGGCGAACAGCCGCGGGGAAGCGTGAAAACATTCATGGTTTATGGTGCAAACGGGTATACAGGGAAGCTGATCACCGAATACGCCGTAACGAAAGGGCTACGCCCAATTATTGCCGGACGTTCGGTAGAAAAAAATCAGCGAACTAGCTGCTTGAGTGGATATTGAACTGCGGGCGTTTTCTTTGGCTGGTGTTTTTTCCGAGCATCTGAAAGGCGTGCAACTTGTTCTTAACTGTGCTGGCCCGTTTTCAGTGACTGCGCGTCGGATGATTGACGCCTGCGCTAAGCCCGGTATCGATTATTTGGATATAATGGGCGAAATGAGGCCTTCAAAGAAGGTGCTGCTGGCCATAGCAAGTTTGTTGCGAATGACGTGATGGTCATGTCAGGTGTCGCGTATGATGTTGTTCCAGGTGACAGCATCTCCGCACATATGACGCGGCGCATGCCTGAGGTGACGGATATTACCCTTTATTTCAAAGCCCTTGGCAATTCGCTGCAAAGCGCGTCAAAGGAAACAAGCAAGACACTGATGGAAGCGGTTGGTGCGGGGATTAAAGTCCGACGTGACGGCGTGATTAAGGCACTACCCTTTAAAGCGGACTCGCAATGGGTAGGTTTTGGCGTGTATGGCAAAACCAAGGTAGCAGGACTGCCATGTGGGGATATATCTACCACATTTCATACGACAGGGACTACCAACATTACTACTTAGATGGACATACCTTTTATCGCCTGATTTTTGGCAAAGTCGCGCGATACAGGCATATCTGAAATGGGTCGTTTCGATGTTTCCTGCTGTGCCAAATTTGAAAGCCAGAAGTTCGGGTAACGCGACCATACTGGCCGAACCAAAAAATGGCAGTGGCAGAACGGTTCGTGCAATCCTCCACACGCCAGAGGGATATCGTCTGACGATGTTGACAGCCGTCACCATTGTTGAACCGGTGCTGACGGGACAACGGCGTGCAGGATTTATTACACCAGAAGGTCTGTTTGACCCTGACACGATATTGCAGATCGAAGGGGTGAGCCGCGAGGATTTGCTCTGATCTAGGTGCAATTCTGTGTACTCAGCGAACCGGGGTCCGAAAATGTGCTATTTGGTCAATGCGGATTGCGTTTGAGATACCAATCGCAAAAACACCTCTTTGGTGGTGTCAGCGCGGATAAGGCCCACCGCTTGGCCAGACCATAGCGCAATGGCGTCAGGGCTGTCGGCTTTGACCGAGGCTTTGCGGATCGGGCCGGTAAGTGTGTTCATGATCGGAAAATCTGGCCAATCATCCACTGGGGCCATTTCGCTGGCGTATTTATTCACCAAAGTGCGGGCGCGGCGGCCAGAGAAGGCTTTGCTCATCATCGTATCGTCACCGCTAGCGGCTAGCAGTGCGTTTTTGTGGGTTTGGCTGGCCATACATTCGGAGGTGGCTAGAAACGCCGTTCCTATCTGCACCCCTGCTGCGCCCAACATTAAGGCCGCTGCAATGCCACGCCCGTCCGCGATACCACCTGCGGCGATTACGGGGACGTTCACCGCGTCAACAATTCGGGGGACCAGCGCCATTGTACCAGCAACTTCGGCCGTGCCGCGTGCGAGAAACCAGCCGGAATGACCGCCTGCCTCGTAACTTTGGGCAATGATGGCGTCTGCACCGTTTTCCTCAAGGTACCGCGCCTCCGCTACGGAGGTGGCCGAAGACAGAATTACAATACCAGCTTTTTTAAGGGCAGCGATTATTGATGCGTCCGGTAATCCGAAATGGAAGCTAACGACCTTTGGGCCGAGCCGTATTACGGTATCGCACATGGCGGTATCGAAGGGGAAATTCGTCTCGACCGGTTCGGGCATATCACCCGCGTCGAGCGTTTCGTACCAGTTGATTAGCCGATCCTGCGCTGCACGTACCCGTTCAACGTTCAAGCTTGGCGGGGTGTGCACGAAGAAATTCAGGTTAATTGCGCGGTTCGTATGTTGGCGAATTTGCAGCATGTCCGCGGCAACCTGATCCACGGATTGCATCGCACACCCAAGCGAACCCATGCCACCAGCATTCGCAGAGGCAATCGCCATTTCAGGGGTTGAGGCTCCTGCCATGGGTGCCTGAATGATCGGGTGGTCTATGTCGAGCAGATCACAAAGTCGTTTGTCTTTCCACATATCCCACCCTCACTTTCATCTGGACGCTAACGCACTAGCATCAACGTGCCAACGTTAGATTTCGAGTGACAAAACCTGTTGCACAGCTTGCGCAGCCTCGGCCCCTTTTTTACGAAAATGCGCCGTGTAGAATTCAACGTGTTCGGCATTGGCGTGAAAATGATGTGGGGTCAGAGAGACCGAGAACATCGGCACATCCGTTTCAAGTTGCGCTGACATCAAACCATCAACAACGGCTGCTGCGACGAAATCGTGGCGGTAAATACCGCCGTCCACAACCAGCGCTGCTGCGACTACCGCACCATAGCCATTTTTGGCCAAACGTTTGGCCAGAAGCGGCATTTCGAACGCGCCGGGGACGGTGTAGACCGAAACCTCGTAGCCTGCGTTATCCGCGTTCAATTGTTCTACGAAACCCGTGTATGCCTGATCTACGATATCGGCATGCCAGCTCGCCTTTATAAAGGCGATTTTCGGGGTGAGTGTCATGGGGTAACTCCTTATATCAGACACCAACCCAGAGCATCGAAAAAGGAGTACAAGCTTGCGCCTGTCCCCTATTCTCTTCCATCCGGACTTTAACCGTCGGCTTCGGAATTTCACCGAGATCTGCTGACACCCCGAAGGGCCGCTCGCGGGCTATAACCGCCGGTGGGGAATTTCGCCCCGCCCTGAGAATTACACCGGATGATTCCGGATAGTGCGGAATGTGGGGGATGGTTGGCTAATGTGCAAGGGGGCAAGCATAACATCTAGCTAAACAATTTTATTTACTATCGGGCGCGTTGGTGAGCCACCGCGTTAAGGTAATGGTAGGTTAAGAGCTTTTAAAAGCATTTGGCGAATTTGATTTGAAGTTTCTTTTTTGTCGTACTCAACCGGCACTTCTAAATACGCGACTCCTGCTTTACGGATAACTTCGCGCTTTACGGCGTCGCGAATGAAACTTTTGGCGCGGTAGTGGCCCGAACCTTGATATTCGACGGCGAGAACAAGGTTACCGGTTTTATCGAAAACGGCAAAATCCAGACGTTTGCTGTTTATCGAACGGAACGCGAAATATCTGTCTTGTTTGCTGGCCCCATCTTTTTTAGTGGTGATTATTTCACCAAGACTGGTTTGAGCCATAACACGCAATTCTGGAGCGATGGATTTAGCCACATTTTCGAGCATCAGTAATACTGGATATTCTTCCTTATTTAGCAACTTTTGCGTAGTGAAACCGACTTTAGCAACATACTCCAATTGATTTTTCGGATCAGCGATCCCACGATCAACGCGTTGCTTCACTAATTCGTTTTTGATGTTTGCTTTGTTCTTACTGGACCTTCTTCGCTTTCGTGGAGAAGACTTCAAGACAACGGACAGTGTTATTACTATTCCAAGGAATACAAGCGTTCCAGTTGGCAAGTTCGCAAAGCCATCCCAGATCGCACCTAATATCAGATTATTTTCCATTCAATTAATTGCCTTAAAATTTAGTTTATATTCAGGGTTCTTGCAATATATGCGCCGCTTCATTCTATCTATACAATCAAAAATTGAAATCAGATATCCCCTCACCCCCTGAGTTGTGCCAGTTAATGGCGGTTGAGGGGTGCATATCCTTCAAAGGTCGATATTGAGAACCTTCCAGAGGAACGGAAAAGGGTCCGCGACTCCCAAAGAATGAGCATATTTAAAAACCTGCGCTTCTCGGCTTTTTGATTTTGAGAAGAATTTGTGCTAAATTTGAGGTCGGTGCACAACATTTGCGGCCGTACCGCACGTGCCCAAGTTGGACAGTGCATCAATTATAAAAATAATGGGAGTAACTAGTATGGGACTTTTTCCTAAAACAATTGTCGTTGCTTGCACAGCGCTAGGGCTGGCATCTTGTTCGCAAATGCAAACTGACGACACTTTTGCATCGGCGAAGGCAGCCTCTGAAAAGTACAGAGATGTAGATGTTGCTTTGGCAGCGGGCTATATTCCGGACCCGTCGGGGGAATGTGTTGAATCGCCGGCGGGCGGAATGGGTATTCATTATCTGAATATGGCTTTGTTAGAGGTGACAAGGGCAGACCCGCGTGTCGACGGCACCGGTACGCATACAGATTTCCTGAACCCAGCAATTTTGCTATACGAACCACAAGAAGACGGCTCGCTGGAGCTCGTTGGTATCGAGAATTTGGTCTTCCAAGCGTCTTGGGCCGCTGCGGGATATGCTTATCCGCCATCATATGGCGGTAGTGAATGGGATGCGATGGCAGATAACCCTGACACAGACATGGACGAGGCGCATGGATTTACACCGCACTATGATCGCCATGTTTGGGTATTCAGGGACAATCCCGCAGGCATGATAGCGCCTTTCAATTCAAATGTTTCTTGTGAGTTTCACTAGGAACGCCGATTGAAAATGAAAATAGAATCACCCGACCTTATTTGAGCCGCCAGTGGAAGGTTTTAACGCTATTTGTTGACGAGATAACTTAGGGTGAAACAGCGAAGGATGGGCTTACCCTCTAGCCTCACTGCACTGATCTGGTATAGGAGGTTCCAAACCACCCCACCGGAGCAGTTCCCATGACCCAAACCCTGACCATCACCCGCCCTGATGATTGGCATCTTCACTTGCGCGATGGTGCAATGCTAGAGGGTATATTGCCCGAGACCACGCGGGATTTTGGGCGGGCTATCGTCATGCCTAATCTTGTACCTCCGGTTGTTACGGCAAAAGACGCAGAAGCGTATCGTGCGCGGATTATGGCGGCTATACCCGAAGGGGCGGACTTCACACCGCTTATGACGTTATACCTAACCGAAACCACGGATGCCGACGATGTGGCAGCGGCTTATGCCTCGGGGCTGATTTCGGCTGTGAAACTCTATCCGGCTGGGGCGACTACAAATTCAGATTCCGGTGTAACGAATTTTGACAACGTTCAGGGCGTTCTGGAACGCATGTCCGAGATCGACCTGCCGCTGTGTGTGCACAGCGAGGTGACGGACCCAAGCGTTGATATATTCGACCGTGAGGCCGTGTTTATTGATCGTGTGTTGGACCCGGTGCGCCGTCGGGTGCCGGAATTACGCGTTGTGATGGAACATATTACCACCGCCGACGGGGTGGCTTATGTGATGTCGCAGGATGAACGCCTCGGGGCTACGATCACAACGCATCATTTGATTATTAATCGCAACGACTTGTTGGTTGGCGGAATCAAACCGCATTACTATTGCCTGCCCATCGCCAAGCGCGAGGAACATCGGTTGGCGCTGGTTGAAGCAGCGACATCCGGCGATGCGCGGTTCTTCCTTGGAACTGACAGCGCACCACATTCGGATCCGAACAAAGAGAGTGCGTGTGGCTGTGCCGGCGTATTTTCTGCGACCAACACGATGTCTTGTCTGGCGCATGTATTTGAACGTGCCGGTGCATTGGACAAACTGGAAGGGTTTGCATCCCTTCACGGCCCTGCATTCTACGGACTGGCGCCAAATGTCGGTAAGACTACATTAACCAAACAGGCGAAGGCCGTTACCTTTCCTGATAAAATCCACACCGGAGCGGGCGACGTGACTGTCTTTAACCCCGGCTTCCCATTGAATTGGACAACATCATGACTTCATTTATTGACCCCAAAGAGATGGCCCGTATGACGGCGCGGATGCTGCTGGAAATCAATGCCGTGAATTTCGAAGTTGAAAACCCGTACAAGCTGGCTTCGGGTTTGGTTTCACCAAGCTATATCGATTGCCGCGAAATTATTTCGTATCCAAGTGCGCGGAGTGCCATGATGGATTTCCTGACAGCGACCGTGCAGCGCGATGTGGGATTCGAGGCGTTTGATAGCGTGGCCGGTGGTGAAACCGGAGGTATTCCCTATGGCGCCTGGATGGCGGATCGCATGGGACTTCCGATGCAGTATGTGCGCAAAAAACCGAAAGGTTACGGAAAAACCAGTCAGGTCGAGGGTGTGTTAAAGGAAGGTCAGCGCGTTTTGCTGGCCGAAGACATGACGACGGATGGCGGATCGAAGATCAAGTTTGTGCAGGCCATTCGGGATGCAGGAGGCGTGTGCAATCACACCGCGTTGATTTTCTTCTATGACATCTTTCCGAATACGCGTGAGAACCTGGCCGAACATGGCATCAGTTTGCACTATCTGGCGACATGGCATGATGTGTTAGCAGAGGCCAAGACCGGGAATTATTTTGACGTGAAGACTTTGGACGAGGTCGAGAAATTCTTCGCCGATCCGCTGGGCTGGTCACTGGCGCATGGCGGAATTGGTGAGGTTTCAACCTAGCTCGTAAGGCAATCTGAAGTTTGGTGATTATTGCTCAAAATTTGCGTCAGAATGACATTTATGGTAAATAGCGCACAGTGGGAACGCAATTCCCCGCTGTTTCTCCGGCGAACCCATCGAGCGGTTTGATTAGATCATTTAGGAGAGATGTTATGATGATTGCCAGATGGCAGTTTACTGCAAAATTCGGATATAAAGACAAAGCGCTTGCGCTGATCAAAGAGTGGAACGACGAGATCGGCTCCCAGACTAACATTGACGTATCTTCAAGTCGGATTGTCACCGGATCGGTTGGGGCGAGCGAAGGCCTTGTCGAGAACGAGATGAACATTGAAGGTTTGGACGACCTTCAACAGTTTTTCAACAAGATCGCAACGGTTGAAATGCACAAGGAATGGGGGCGTAGTATGGGTGAAGTCATTGTCGACGGCTCGACACGCTGGGAAGTATTTAGAGTCGTTTAGACGAGTAATACTTCAAACACTCAGGAACAGGCAATCAGATAGACCCGCCTCCCTACCCCGCTATCGCCCTTAGGAACCGTTTGCGGTTGGCGGGGATGCTTTCGATTTCCATACCTGTGAACACGTGGAGCGTATTCATTTCATTGTCCACCACTGCGTGATCCGAGACCCAGCCGCCCATCAAAAGATAGGTTCGCAGTAAGGGCGGCATGCGCTTTTGCGCAGCCTTTAAGTTGGGCTCAAACGATTCTAGCGTATTGGCAAAGTGGAAAACTTCCGGGGCCTTGATCTTCGGTAGCAGGTCTTGAGGGGCGAGGTGACGCTCTTTTAGCAGGGCAAAGGCGTCTGTGTATTCATCAGAATTCGTGCCTGAAAAGCTGGAACAACCAAAGAGGAGCTCCACGTCGTTGTCGTCTACAAATTCTGCGATGGCGGACCAAGCGGCCCGCAGGATGTGGGGATGTGTGTGAGCTGGATCGATGCAGAAACGCCCCATCTCGACGATCATCCCCTCAATTTTGTAGAGGCAGTCAAGATCGTAAAACTGGGCCGAATATGACCTATCGATATCGGAACCATTGGCAAGCGGCAGCAGGCGAAAAGTGCAAACGAGGTGACCTGACGTGGAATCTTCGACAAGTATATGCTTATAAACTGGGTCAAAGGGGTCAGCGTCAAAGCCTTCACCGGCACCACGGAAGGTTTTGAAGCGCAACCTTTGAGCGGATTTAATATCCGCCTGGGTTTCTGCAAAACGTGTGGTGTAGCGACCAGCCATGTAGGCCTCCTGCAATCCTGGGTGCACCTTGAAACTGACGCCCTGCGGCGCGTATACTAATTCTGAATTACGCAATTTGGTCAGGGAATAAAAGAGATGTCGAAGAAAATCATCAAAACAGATGCAGAATGGCGGGCTCAGCTTTCACCATTGGCATATAAAGTCACCAGAAAAGGTGGGACCGAACGAGCGCGAAGCCACGAAGACTTCCCTAAATCCGACGGTATGTTCACCTGCACCTGTTGCGGTGCCGAGCTGTTTGACGCTGAAACAAAGTTTGATTCCGGGACAGGTTGGCCCAGCTTTTATCGTCCACTAACCCCGGAATCGATCGAGGAACGCGCCGACAATAAACTGTTCATGAAACGCACCGAGGTAGTGTGCGCAACCTGTGACGCACACCTAGGGCATGTGTTTCCAGATGGGCCGCAACCGACGGGAATGCGCTATTGTCTCAACGGCGTTGCCCTCGACTTCAAATCTCGGGCTTAGAGGAATGATTCGGCGCTGAAGTTTCCAACATTGCCAATCAGTTGTTGCCAGAACGTTAGCGAACGACCACCGGTGGCTGTTTCGCCAGTATTCAGATTAACAACAATGCCGTTTTCCAGACCGTAGATGTTCACCGCCGCTACGCGGCCCGCTCCGTTGAAGTCGACTGCCAAAATCTGGCGGTCGGTGACTTCGGGTGCAAAGAATGCGAAAGTGCTGACGGTGTAGGACACGTAATACCACGTGTTGTCGCCCTCAACCCCTTTAGTGGTAGGCTCCCCGAAGCGCTCCAGAACAGATGCTTTCGTATCTGAGCCAACCGCAAGCGCCGCCACGTCGGCCGAGACAGGCAAATATCCGTGGGTATTCACGATCGGCGAACAACCGCTTGCGATAAGGACGCCTCCGAATGCGGCGGCTAAAACTGTTTTCTGAAACTTGTTGCCTGCCATTTTGCCCTCGCATAAATACCGATTATTCTTGCTCACGCCCTTTGTGCGTGGTCTAAACCACGAATCTTGGCGCATCTTGCGCTACAATCCCCTTTTCGGCACGATATGACAATGGCAGAAACGATCAAAACCCAGAACCCTACCCCCGAGTTCTCGCGAACTCTAAAAGTCTCTAGTTTGAACAACACTGCGGACTTCGAGTTCGACGAAGTTCCGACTGAAAACGAGACCGATGAAATGGCTACGCTGTTTGATGTGGTCTCGATCCGCAAAATGCGCTTCGCGGGATCCATTTCGCCGCACGAGGATGCGGGCTGGCTGCTGGAAGGCAAGCTGGGCGCAACCGTATCGCAAAATTGCGTAGTGACACTGGAACGGGTTCGCACACGTCTGGATCTGGATGTGCGGCGGATTTTCACGCCCATGGCGGACCCTGACGAAAACGAAATTACGCTAGACGCGTCGCACAATGATGAATTGGAACCATTGGGCAAGGAAATTGACCTTGGTCTCGTTGCAATGGAAGCCTTGGTGCTGGCGATTCCCGAATATCCACGCGTTGAGGGTGCTGAGTTGCCCGAGAGCGTTTTTTCGCCCCCCGATACGGCAGATATCGAGGGGGAAGCCCCCAAAGCTTTCGCCAGCCTAGCTGCATTAAAGGAAAAACTGTCGAATCCTGATGAATAGAGGCAGAAAGTCCTTGCGGTTTTTCTAATTTGGAGTATTTATCCGGCTTCGTTTCCTGTTCAGGTTTGCGCGCTCTCGCATAGTAATTATGTAGGACTTGTGGACGCTGAATGCCGGGGGTTAGCCCCACATAAGAATTAGAGGTCCGTTATGGCTGTTCCAAAGAGTAAGATCACACGTATGAAACGTGGCATGCGCCGTTCGCACGATGCACTAACTGCATTCAACCCGAACGAGTGTTCAAACTGTGGCGAATTGAAACGCCCGCATCACGTTTGTAGTGCCTGTGGCCACTATGCAGAGCGTGAAGTCGTTGCGATGGTCGAAGAGAATTTCGACGAAGACGCAGCGTAAACAACTATTAGGATTAGTCCGGTATGACTTTAAATGAAGACCGGACTAATTTCCCTCAAGGCGCGGTTGTTGTTTCAATCGATGCAATGGGCGGAGACAGTGGCGTAGAAGCCATCGTCGGCGGCATTGAATTGTCCGCAAAAATCAACCCAGACATACGCTTTATCATTCACGGTGATTCGGTCGAGATCAATGCGCTTTTGCAAAAGAAGCCAGCGTTGACCGATTTAGTTGTTGTTCGCCACTCCGATAAAGTTGTCGAGATGGACACAAAACCTTCGCAAGCTGTACGCAGCGGCAAGGGTTCCAGCATGTGGAACACGCTTCAAAGTGTGAAAGATGGCGAAGCAACGGTCGCGGTTTCTTGCGGCAACACCGGCGCGTTAATGATGATGTCGGTGCTGCGCCTGCGCAAACTGCCAGGCGTCCAGCGCCCGGCGATTGCGGTTTTGTGGCCCTCGCGCAATCCGTCGGGTCATAATGTGATGCTAGACATGGGCGCAGACATCAAAGCTGACGCCGAGGATTTGCTGCAATACGCGATCATGGGCGCTAGCTATGCCCGCAACGGTCTGGGACTGAAACGCCCGCGTGTTGGACTGCTGAACATTGGTACCGAAAACAACAAGGGCCGCCCTGAAATTCAAGAAGCAGCTGAATTGATCGAGGCTTCGCAAGAGGCCAGCGCCCTAGAATATATCGGTTTCGTTGAGGGTAGTGACCTGCCCTCGGATCGCGTTGACATCATTGTGACCGATGGGTTCACCGGCAACGTAGCCTTGAAAGCCAGTGAGGGTACGGCCAAACTGGTTGGTCAGTTCCTTCGGGATGCATTCACGCATTCGGCTATGGCTAAATTCGCTGCGGTGTTTGCGAGTGGACCGCTAAAACGATTGAAAAACCGGATCGACCCGCGACGCGTCAATGGCGGTGTTTTTTTGGGGCTGAACGGTACGGTTATCAAATCCCACGGATCCGCTGACGCTATCGGTGTTTCGGCGGCAATCAAGCTAGCGTTTACGTTGGCCCAAAACGGTTTCTCGGAAAAACTGGCGGCACGGGTTGCATCCGCGGCGGCGGCCAGCAAGAATACAACATCAAAAACAGGCGAGGCGTAAACCATGAGCGTGATCCGCGCGGTAGTAAAAGGCTGCGGCCATTACCTTCCTGAAAGGGTTGTGGAAAACGACGAGTTTGCCAAAACCCTTGATACTTCTGACGAATGGATTCGCGCCCGCACCGGAATCGAGCGACGGCATTTCGCTTCGGACGATCAGAAAACATCCGACCTAGCTTTTGAAGCCGCGACCATGGCGCTGAAGAATGCTGGAATGACAGGCGCTGATCTCGACACCATTGTTCTTGCAACGGCCACACCGGACCAGACGTTTCCGTCGACAGCCACACGTCTGCAGCACGCGATCGGGATGACCGGTGGCTTTGCTTTCGACATTCAAGCGGTCTGCGCCGGGTTTATTTATGCGTTGGCCAATGCGACTGCGTTAATCGAATCCGGCCATGCCAAAACTGTGATGATCGTGGGCGCTGAAGTATTCTCTCGCATTGTCGACTTCACCGACCGTGGCACTTGTGTGTTGTTTGGCGACGGCGCAGGTGCGCTTATCTTGCAGGCTGAAGAAAGCGAAGGCACGCGCGAAGACCGTGGTGTCCTGTCCACAGATTTGAATTCTGATGGCAAATACAACGATCTTCTTTATGTTGATGGTGGCGTTTCTTCGACCCAGTCAACTGGGCTTTTGCGTATGCAAGGGCAAGAAGTTTTCAAACATGCAGTGTCCAAACTGGCCTCTAGCGGCGAGAAAGCGTTGGAACTGGCCGGATTATCCGCCGAAGATGTTGATTGGATCGTGCCTCATCAGGCCAACCTGCGAATTATCAAGCGTACGGCCAAAAAAATGGGCGTTTCGATGGATCGTGTTGTGGTCACCGTTCAAGATCACGGTAATACATCGGCTGCATCAATCCCGCTTGCACTGTCCGTTGCCGTCCAAAATGGGCAGGTCAAAAAGGGTGATCTCTTGCTGCTAGAAGCCATTGGGGGCGGCCTTGCATGGGGCGCCGCGGCAGTGCGCTGGTAGTCGCACCCTAAGTCATTGTTATTGACTCTGAATCTAGAATCCCAATATCCTAGCGAAAACTTAGGATGGGAACATATTATGAGCGAATCTACATTAACACGCATGGATTTAAGTGAAGCTGTGTTCCGCGAAGTCGGGCTATCTCGAAACGAGTCTGCTGATTTGGTCGAATCCGTGCTTGGTCATGTCTCCGATGCACTAGTAGCTGGCGAAAGCGTCAAGATTTCTTCTTTCGGAACATTTTCCGTTCGATCCAAAAATGAACGTATCGGCCGTAATCCAAAAACTGGTGAAGAAGTGCCAATCGCGCCGCGCCGCGTGCTGACGTTCCGCCCCTCGCATTTGATGAAAGATCGCGTGGACAGCGGCAACAAAAAGTAGATCGAAGTCATGCAAAAATCCCCCACCGCATTTCGTACCATAAGCGAAGTTAGCGAGGTTTTGGGGATTCGCGCGCATGTATTGCGGTTTTGGGAAAGCAAGTTCACCCAGATCAAGCCTGTAAAGCGTGGCGGCGGACGACGATATTATCGCCCAGAAGACATTGGGCTAATCCGCAGCATTCAACACCTGCTACATGAACAAGGCATGACGATCAAAGGCGCACAGAAGGTTCTGCGCGAGCGGGGCGTCAAAGCGATCATCGCCATGGGGCAGGATTTGCTGGACGATGGACCAGCATCGGAAACTGTCAAGACCGCCATGTCAGAGGAGCTCGTATCCCCTGTGCTAAAGCCTGCCATTGAAGTCCCAGCCCCACGAGATCCACAACTCGAAACGATATATTTACGGCTTCAGACGATGCGGAAATCTGTTGAAAACAGAATTGCGGAACTTGCCTGAATGCCCCTGACTTTCCCGCTTGCCACCGAGATTTTGATCGCTATAACAACCCACAGTCGGGCTATGGCGCAGTCTGGTAGCGCGTCCGTCTGGGGGACGGAAGGTCGTGAGTTCGAATCTCGCTAGCCCGACCATTATCAAAACGCCAGCGCTCGCGCTGGCGTTTTTGTTTTTCAGGATGATGAAATGAACCATTCCTCACAAGGTGTCCTTCCAAGCCAAACCATTCGGCAGATGTTGTCAGATGGGCGCATTACAGTGACCGATCCAGTCCCGGAGGGGCAAATCCAGCCTGCCAGTTTGGACTTGCGATTGGGGAATGTTGCGTATCGGGTGCGCGCGTCTTTCTTGCCGGGTGCAGGAAATTCGGTTGCCCAACGGCTTGCGGATTTCGAGATGCATCAGGTGGATTTATCTAACGATGCCGTTCTGGAAAAAGGCTGTGTTTACGTCGTTCCGCTGATGGAAGGGCTAAATCTTCCCGCCGACATGAACGCTGTCGCCAATGCCAAAAGCTCCACCGGGCGGCTGGATTTGTTTACTCGCTTGATCACCGACAACGGCACCGAATTTGACCGGGTGGAGGCAGGATATTCCGGTCCGCTGTACGCCGAGATTTCGCCCCGTTCTTTTTCGGTACTACTGCGCCCTGGGATGCGTTTGAACCAGATTCGTTTCCGGCAGGGACAAGTTGTACTTAGCGACGATGAGCTACGAGCTATGGATGCCGAACACGCACTTGTTGATAGCGATGCGTACATAGACAACGGACTCGGCTTTTCCGTTGATTTGACGCCTCGTGAAGATGGCGTAGTTGGATATCGTGCCAAACCACACACAGGGTTGATCGACCTCGACCTGATCGGACATTACCCACAGGCCGAGTTCTGGGAACCTGTTTTCGCGCCCGAGGGACGGATTATTCTCGATCCCGGCGCATTCTACATTCTGGTCAGCCGCGAAGCAGTGCATGTTCCTCCGGATTGTGCGGCAGAAATGGCGCCATATTTGGCGATGGTTGGCGAGTTTCGGGTGCATTATGCGGGCTTCTTTGACCCCGGTTTCGGGCATGAGGCGGCAGGTGGAAAAGGATCGCGCGGAGTTCTGGAAGTGCGCTGTCACGAGGCCCCATTCGCGCTTGAACACGGGCAAATCGTCGGTCGGCTGGTCTATGAGAAGATGACCGAAGTGCCGGATATATTATATGGTAAGGACATGGGTTCTAACTACCAAGGGCAAGGGTTGAAGCTATCAAAACACTTCAAAGCCTAAGGTTATTCGAACATATCGTCCTGATCGCGGCCTTCCTCACCACCTTCGTCTTCGACTTCTCCGACGGCTCCTGGTGGCGGGCGGTTGTCAAGTATTCCGGCTGCGCGAAGCTCCTTGATACCGGGTAAATCGCGTGATGTTTCCAGCCCGAAGTGGTCTAGAAATTCTTGCGTAACGATAAAAGTAACAGGGCGACCAGGGGATATACGGCGGCGACCAAGCTTGATCCACCCCAGTTCCAACAGCATATCCAATGTACCACGAGATACCGAAACGCCGCGAATTTCTTCTATCTCGGCGCGAGTGGTCGGCTGGTGATAGGCAATAATTGCGAGGGTTTCGACGCCGGCGCGGGACAGCTTACGTGTCTCGACCGTCTCTTTCTGCATCAGGAACCCGAGGTCCGGTGCTGTCCGAAAAGCCCAGCCGTCACCGGACTTAACCAGATTCACGCCCTTGCCCTCATACCGTTTACGCAAGTACGATAAGGCCTCGGGAACTTCGCAACCGTGCGGCAGACGATCAGCGATTTGCTTGCTGGTCACAGGTTCCCTAACGGCAAACAGGATCGCTTCGATCATACGCTCCTGTTCGGCCATCGGCGGGGCGTCGAATAGGGATTCAATGTTTGAATCTTCGGTCGATTCGCTCATTTGTGTGTCCTATTTTTTGCGTAGCTGTATGGGTGCGAAGCTTTCAGTTTGCTTCATTTCCAGACGCCCTTCTTTAACCAACTCCAAGGCGGCGGCAAAAGTCGATGCAGTGGCCGAGCGGCGTTTCTTGGGGTCGAGACGCCATGCTTCGGGCAGGTATTGCGAAAGTTCACCCCACTCGATTGCGTGACCGATCAAACCCTTCATACGCTCAAGCGCCTGTTCCATCGTGTAAACCGCGTTGCGTTTCATGTGCAGCGGTTCGAAATCGTCACGGGTTTTGATACGGGCATAGGCTTGCATCAAGTCCAGAATGGTCGCGGAATACGTAACAGTCCGTTTTCTCGAAACTACCTCGGTTTGACCACGCGCAAAGAAATCGCGTCCTAGTTGGTCGCGTGCCAAAAGCCGGGCGGCTGAACGGCGCATGGCTTCCAAACGTTCCAGCTGGAAGGCTAAATGCGCAGCCAGCTCTTCGCCGGACGGACCTTCATCATTGGGGTCGACAGGTAGCAGCAAGCGCGATTTTAAGAAGGCCAGCCACGCGGCCATGACTAGATAATCCGCAGCCAATTCGATGCGCAGACGCTTGGCTTCCTCGACGAAATCCAAATATTGTTCGGCGAGTCCAAGGATGGAAACTTTGCGAAGATCAACCTTCTGAGTCCGCGAAAGGGTCAACAACAAATCGAGCGGCCCCTCAAAGCCGTCAACATCGACGACCAGCGATTCCGCAACGATACGTGCCTCAACATCGCCAAAGCTGTCTTGCTCAGTGGCTAGGCCTGCTATGTGGTCGTCGGGCATTCTAACCCTCCTGTTTGTTGTCTGCTCATTGCACTGTCACCGAAATACAATCGACTCCTCGCGCATCGAGTGCCGCACAGAGCGCTCGCGTCTGATCTAATCCATCAAATCCCGCGGCGCGGAGGCGATACAACAAGCGGCCCCCGGATTCGATCGGTTCGATATATCGTTGCGTGCGTGCGAGCAAATCACCATGTTCAGCCCGGTATTCATTCCAGACGTCACCCGCATCCTCAAGGCTGTTATATGCGCCTAGTTGAATGAGCGCCGCGCCCGGGTCGAGTAGCGGGTTGCCAAATTTTGGCGCGGGGCGTGGCAAGTTGGGCGTCTCGAACGATGTATCGCCTTCTTCTGGAATCAGTTCTTGCAACAACCCTTCAATTTCATCGGAAATTGGGTCGGTTTGTTGGAAGTTGTCGGGGCGACGAAGCGGCACTGTCACGCCATCCGTCGCAACAGAGGTTTCTACAACCGGATTAATTTCCACCATCAACGTAGCGGCATCTACAACGATCGGTGCAGAATTGTTCGTTTCCGTCGGGGTGGGTTGCAGCGCAGACATGGTCTCGTCTTCTGCAGTTACGCTTTGCGATGTCGGGGCCAAAGTGGTGGTCGTGTCAACGGATGACGGGCTGGTCTCGGCTAGAACCTCGTTAACGGCTAACCCCTGATTATCAGCCTGAGTGCCTTGCGGGTCGTCCGGTACGACGCGCGCATTGCCTTCCATCGCACGGATGACGGGCACGTCGGTCGCGTCGCGTTGACCAAGTAGGAACCCCCAATAAATAATGCCAGCAACTAGACTTATAGATGCGACAGCACCAAACCAGCGCAGAGCGATAGCCACTACACCAGAAGCCCCAAGCGGGGCGGACTCCTGCGAGTCCGATTCGTAATGCGATTCCTGCATCGGGTTTTCAGCCTTTCACGCATACTTTATATGGTATGCGCCACTACTCCAACCCCATAATGTGCGAATTTACCGCATCTCTTTTGCCGGGGTCACCCCAAGGATACCAAGACCGGCAGCAATAGCAACGGCTACCGCACGGATAAGTGCGATACGGGCGGTACTTTGCTTAGGGTTGTCGGCCTGAATAAAACGCATCTCTGGTTCGATCTTACCAAGGTGTTGGAGCGCGTGAAATTCAGACGCGAGTTCGTAAAGGTAAAACGCGATCCGATGCGGTTCGTTGGTTTTGGCGGCGATTTCCAGCAGGCGAGGCCATTCGGCCAGCTTCTGCGCAAGGCTTAGTTCGGCTGGGTGTTTCAGCAACGTCAGGTCAGCGTTGACGAGGATCGCATCACCAGTTTCTAACCCGGCTTCCCCCGCTTTTATCAGTACTGAATTCACCCTAGCGTGGGCGTATTGGACGTAGAAAACGGGATTATCCTTGGATTGCTCCAGCGCTTTCGCGAAATCGAAATCAAGCGCAGCATCGTTTTTACGAGTCAACATGATGAAACGGGTCACATCTGCGCCCACTTGTTCAACCACGTCGCTTAACAGCACAAAGGTCCCTGCCCGTTTGGACATTTTGAACGGCTCGCCGTTTTTATAAAGCTTCACCAATTGGCAGAGTTTTATATCGAGAGGGACTTTGCTATCTGACAGGGCAGAGACAGCGGCCTTCATACGCTTGACGTAGCCGCCATGATCAGCACCCAACACGTCGATCAGCTCGTCGTATCCGCGTTCGATTTTGTCGAAGTGATACGCGATGTCTGGTGCGAAATATGTCCAACCGCCGTCAGATTTTCTAACGGGCCGGTCAACATCATCGCCGTGTTCAGTGGACTTGAACAGTGTTTGTTCACGCGCTTCCCATCCTTCGGGTAACTTACCCTTAGGGGGTGCAAGCACGCCCTCATAGATCAGGCCCTTGTCGTCAAGGTTGTCCAGCGCGGCTTCGATTTTCCCAGTGCCGTAGAGGGATTTTTCGCTGAAATACACATCCATGGTGACGCCCAGATCTTTCAGGTCGGACCGGATCAATTTCATCATCATCTCTGTCGAGAATTCGCGCAGGTCTTCCAGCCAAACACTTTCCGGTTGGTCGATCAGGCTGTCGCCGTATTCTTCTTTTAACGCTTCGCCGACGGGGATCAGGTAATCACCGGGATATAGACCCTCGACGATTTCAGGTTCCAACCCGTTAGCCTCGCGATAGCGCTCGTAGGCTGAACGCGCCAACACGTCGACCTGTGCACCGCCATCGTTAATGTAATATTCACGCGTAACGTTATAGCCTGCGAAATCCAGCAAGCCAGCCAGTGCGTCGCCAAAGACGGCCCCACGGGTGTGGCCGACATGCAGCGGGCCTGTCGGGTTAGCAGAGACAAATTCTACGTTAACTTTGCGGCCAGCTCCAACGGACGAACGGCCAAAATCAGCGCCTTTGGCCAAAGCTTCGGTCACGATGCCGAACCATAGGGCTGGGTCGAGGCGCAGGTTCAAGAATCCTGGACCAGCGACATCGGCGGTCTGAACACGGGGGTCTTCAGCCAGCTTCATAGCCAAAGCGTCAGCAATATCGCGCGGCTTCATACGAGCTGGTTTTGCCAGAACCATCGCAGCGTTGGTTGCCATATCGCCATGCAACGCGTCTCGGGGTGGCTCAACCGCAACGTTCGCGTAGTTCAAACCGTCGGGCAACACGCCCTCGGTGACCAGCACGTTAAGATTTTCCAGCACGAGTGTTTTGATTTCAGCGAATAGGTTCATGGTCAGCTTTCCAAATAGAATGGGCGCGACATAGCATAGCTAGTCGCGCCCTTCCAGAAGGGATTGCCCGAATGCAGTACGGACAACCCGAAGTTTTTGCCTTAGTGGCCCAGAATCTGCGATAGGAACAGTTGGGTGCGTTCGGATTGTGGATTTGTGAAGAACTGCTCAGGCTCATTCTCTTCAACAATCTGCCCGGCATCCATGAAAATAACGCGGTTCGCCACTTTACGCGCAAAGCCCATCTCGTGGGTCACACAGATCATGGTCATGCCCTCTTCGGCCAGCTCGATCATTGTATCGAGCACCTCCGAGATCATCTCAGGGTCGAGAGCCGACGTAGGCTCGTCGAACAGCATGATCCTTGGCTTCATGCACAATGAACGGGCAATCGCCACACGCTGCTGCTGACCACCGGAAAGCTGGCCGGGGTACTTGTCAGCCTGCTCTGGAATCTTAACCTTTTCAAGGAAGTGCATCGCCGTTTCTTCAGCTTCTTTCTTGGGAACATTACGAACCCAGATCGGCGCCAGCGTGCAATTTTCCAAGATGGTCAGATGCGGGAACAGATTAAAGTGCTGGAAGCACATACCAACCTCGGAACGGATCTTGTCGATATTCTTTAGATCCGAGGACAGTTCGGTTCCATCAACGATGATAGAGCCTTCCTGATGCACCTCGAGGCGGTTAATGCAGCGGATCAGGGTAGATTTACCCGAACCCGATGGACCACACACCACGATGCGCTCGCCGCGATTAACCGTTAGGTTAATGTCTTTAAGCACATGGAATGCGCCGTACCACTTGTTCATTCCAGTGATTTGAATTGCAACCTCGTCAGACACTTGCATCTGCGACCGGTCGATTTCACGATTGATTTCTTCGTTCATTTTAAACGCTCCTAAAACTTAGTGACTGGTCTTGAGCTTGCGCTCTAGATACATGGAATAACGCGACATGCCGAAAGTGAAAACCCAGAACAATATCGCGATGAAAGCGTACAGCTCCCACACAATTCCGTTCCAGTTCTGATCCGCCAAAATCGCACGTGATAGCCCCATAGGATCCAGCAAGCCAACAATCGAAACCAGTGTCGTGTCTTTGAACAGACCTATGAAGTTACTCACGATGTTCGGGATGGAAATTTTCAACGCTTGCGGCATAATAATCAGCCGTGTCGCTTTCCAATAATCCAGACCGAGCGCGTCAGCCGCCTCGTATTGCCCTTTTGGTAAGGCAGCTAAGCCACCACGGATCACTTCGGCCATGTAGGCCGCCGCAAAAAATGTCACCATGATCATAACCCGAAGGACAAGATCGAAGTTGGTGCCAGGAGGCAGGAAGTAGTTCAACAGAACCGATGCCACAAACAACAGAGTGATCAGCGGAACGCCACGGATAAACTCGATGAAGGTCACACAGATTGTCTTCACAATAAGCAACGGAGACTGACGGCCTAGGGCCAACAGCACACCGATTGGCAGCGACAGCGCGATACCTGTAACCCCGATGGTGATCGAGAGCATGAAGCCGCCCATCTGATCGCTATCGATGGATTCAATACCAATCGGCGCGATGCTGTTCAGGCCTGAAATTACAGGGCCGGATATCAGCAACCAATAAATGATTGGTAAAACGCCCGCCGCGATAGTTGCACCAAGACTGCCAATCATTTTTGGCAACATGCCGAGCGCGAAGTATCCTATCACGAAACCAGCCATTGCCGAGAGTGGTAGCCAGATAGAGCCGCCCCAGAGCAAGAAGAAGCCCAAGAATGGATAAACCATCGAGAACAACAGAATCTTGCGCGGTACGGATGTAAACAGGATTGGCGAAATAGCTACGAACAGCAAAATCAATGCTGCGACCGGGCGCCAGTACAGCTCGCGTGGGTAGAAACCGAACACAAGCTGTGGCCAGCGTTCACGAATAACTGCCCAACAAGCCCCTTCGACACCTTCACCGTATTTCTGGGCGATATGCTCACGACAGCCCGAAAGCGAAGTCGCATCCCAGCTGGATTGGAAGAACCATGGCATGAAACCACTAAGCACATAATAAACAGCCCAGATCGACAAAACTGACATGATAATGTTCGGGATAGAGGAAAACAGGTTTTCCATCACCCACTTAAAAATACCTACCTGCGACGAAGGGGGAGGTTTCTCTCCCAGCATTTCGGTGCGGACATAAGATTGATTAGCCATGCTTACCGCTCCCTCATTTTGATAGATTCATTGTACCAGTTCATAACAATGGATACAGAAATCGAGATGCTAAGATACATTCCCATAAGAAGCAGCAAAGACTCCATCTCGCGACCAGTCTGGTTCAGCGTTATGCCGCCCAGTGTTGCCGTGATGTCCATATAACCAACAACAATAGCCAGCGAAGAGTTCTTCGTCAGGTTCAGGTACTGCGAAATCAGCGGTGGAATGATGACACGCAATGCCTGCGGTAATATCACCAAATTCATAACGCGTTTAGGGCGAAGACCCAGTGCCGCCGCAGCTTCGGACTGTCCTTTGGAAACGGCTTGAATGCCTGCACGAACTGCCTCGGCGATAAACGCACCGGTGTAGAACGAAAGCGCCAGCCATAATGCGATCAACGAATTTCGCATCTGGTAACCGCCCTTAAAGTTGAAACCCTTGAACACAGGGTACTCCAGGCCAATTGGCATTCCCATGATGAAGAACATGAGTATCGCCGGGACAAAGAAGATCCCGGTTTTGATCCAGCCGGTAGGCAGAATTTCACCAGTTGCGGCTTGCCGTTTTTTGGCCCAACGGCCAAACACAAAAATTCCGACGATCGACAGGATGAAGGTCGCCACCACAATCATTGAGCCGTCGTTAAACAATGGCTTAGGGAAGTAAATACCGCGATTGGTAATTGCTACAGCATCGCCGAAAAGCATACTCGACACCGCATCTTCGCCTTTGAAGGAGCGCGGAACCGGTAACGTCTCGATGACGACGGCCATAATCAGAACGATCCAGAGCAACACAGGAATGTTGCGGAACATTTCGATATAGACGGTCATAAGCCGTGCTATGATCCAGTTGTGGGACAGGCGCGCAACACCGGCAGTGACGCCGATAACTGTTGCCAAGACGCAACCCATAACTGCTACTAGCAATGTGTTGAGAATACCGACAAGTGCCGCACGTCCATGACTGCTGCGCGAATCGTATTCGATCAGTTTTTGGTTAATATCATAGCTTGCTGGTTCTGACAGGAACCCGAAGCCAAGTTCTTTATCGAGGGCTTCGAGGTTGCTAAGCGTGTTGCTAACCAGCCAAGCGGCGACAAATATCAGCGCGATAAGTGCGATAACCTGAATCGTTATAGAACGGTATCGGGTATCATAAATCAGCATACTCAGGCGAAACGCCTTTTTCTCTGCTGTGTGGTCTGCCACGGACATGGCTCCCCCTCCTATTGAAAAGCCGAGCCGCGAATTATGCGAGGTGGTTTGGCCGCCTCTGCCCGCTGGCTTCAACTAAAGAAACTGTTGGATAATAAAGATGGGGCGCACCGTGTGGCGCGCCCCAAAAGTGTTGATCAGATCAACGGAACGGAGGCGAGTAAATTAGGCCGCCGTCTGTCCACAGTGCGTTAACACCACGTGATAGACCGATTGGAGAGTTTTCGCCAACATTGTTGGAGAAGATCTCGCCGTAGTTACCGCCAGCCAAGATGGCATTTACGGCCCAGTCGGATTCTAGGCCAAGCTGTGCGGCCAACGAACCTTCGTTACCAAGCATACGGTTGATTTCCGAGTTTTTGTGCCCTTGGGACATTTCAACAACGTTTGCTTGCGTGATGCCCAGCTCTTCAGCTGTGATCAAAGCGTTCAACGTCCAACGGCCAATATCTGCCCATTGGTCGTCGCCGTGCGCTACGAGAGGACCAAGAGGCTCTTTCGAAATGATTTCTGGCAACAGCATGTGCTCAGCCGGATTTTCAAATGACTGAATTGTACCAGCCAAAGCCGAACGGTCAGTTGTATACGAATCACATGCGCCAGCTAGATACTGCTGCTGTGCTTCTGCATTGCTTTCAATCGGCACCGGCTCATATGACATTCCGTTTGTGCGGAAGTAGTCAGCCAAGTTCAGCTCGGTAGTTGTACCAGTCTGAATACAAATTGTTGCGCCGTCCATGTCGAGAAGAGACTCAACACCCAGATCAACCCGAACCATGAAGCCTTGACCGTCGTAGTAGTCTACACCCAAGAACGTTTGCTTTAGGTCAACGTCACGAGAGAACGTCCATGTTGTGTTGCGCGAAAGCACATCGATTTCACCCGATGCCAAAGCCGCAAAACGTGTTTTGGAGCTAAGTGGAACGAACTTAATCGCGTCGCCGTCACCCAACACAGCGCCAGCAAGTGCGCGGCAGAAGCCAACGTCAAAACCCTGCCAGCGACCGTTTGCGTCCGGGAACGAGAAACCTGGGGAACCTGTGGAAACACCACATGCTAGCTCGCCTTTTGCTTTAACGTCGTCCAACGTGCCGGCTGATGCCATGCCCGCTGTAAGACCAACGGCTGCAATTGCGCCGAAAAGTATAGTCTTTTTCATATTTACCTCTTCCTGGTGATTTGCCCGATAATTTATTCGAGCATGCACCGATCTTATGACCGGAGCGATTCTGTACGCAGCCAACTGGACCGCGACACTGACAGTTTGAACAACTCTTGAGCGTTTGGTCAAGAGAGACGCAAAACGAACATTTAAGTCATTACCACTGACCCTTATGGAAATTTGGCATACGAATACGGCAAATGATCGGTTCTTGACAGTGACTTCTATTCAATTCGTGCAGGAGATTCTTATGAGAAAGGCGAGCGTAGCTAGGGATGCAGGCGGCGGGGGTCTCGGCGCTTGCCCACCATATTCAAAAAAAGAATTTGGTCACATATAGGTCAGCATCTACGACCCAATCAACCCAATCGACCAGTTGATGTATTACATCACGATTCGAAATGTTTTTGCAAATTTTTGAAAAAAATCCGAATGGAGTCGGATACGCGACAGTTTAATGTCGCATAGGGGTACTCGAATACGGGTTACAGGAAGCAATCAAGCCCGATCAAGCAAGTCCATCAATACTGCAGCTTTTTCGAAATCGGATCGTTTGACTTCAGCTGCAGCGCTGGCCGCTTCGTCCACGCCCCATTGTTCCTCTTGCCACGTCTCATCTATGCGAGAAAGTGGCCAAACCACGTCTACACTCAGGTGTTTGGTCGCAACAGCCAGCCCCAAAACCAACGAGCCAGAGATGGTCACGAGGTCGTGTAACGCTGTTAACCGCCAAGGGTCATAAGCAGAAACCACAGCGCGCAGTTTGGCTTGGCCTTCCGCAGGTTGAGGAACATGCATAATCCCAGCCGTTGCAATCAGATCGACATCGTACTTTTGCAACATCCAGTTCAGCATGGGATCCCACGCCTTAGCTTGCCGGCCGACAAGTTCTTTTGGACCGTCCGCGCGGTAACACAGTAGGTCCGTACCGCCGTATTCAGCCAGCATTGCGGCAACCGCAGAATGATCAATAACGACTTTGTCGAGTGTCGCATTAGCGCAACGCGTCAAATGCATTTCGAGAGGGTTAATCGTTTCCTTAACGGCTTCCCATTCCGCGGCAATTCCTTCAGCGACAGCCATAGTCGGCGCCAGCATTGATGCCTTTAGCGGCGTCTTTAATTGCTTGTCGTCCAGAAATATTCCGTATCCTGATGTCTCCGGACGCACAGATACTTCTTTCCAAAACCGTTTTTGTAAGGCTGTATTCATGATCCCACCTGCCAAATATTTTCCAGCGTCGCATCCAGTTCCGCATATCCATCGATGATATAATCGGGCGCAGCTGCTTTGATCCGGTCAAGCGGGTGGTATCCCCAGCTAACCCCTACCGTTGCGAACCCGGCCGCTTTGCCCATTGCGATGTCAAATTCGGTGTCGCCGATCATAACCGCATGCGCTGCCTCGGCGCCCGTATCGCTTAACGCTTGAAGCAACATTGACGGGTTTGGTTTGGATGGATGGAAGTCCGCCGTCTGATGCGTCACAAAAAAATGTCCGATCCCGTGGGAGGCATATGCATGATCTAACCCACGCCGCGCTTTGCCCGTAGCCACACCAAGCAAAGTTGAATCTTGCCGATGCAAGCGTTCCAGCGCTGCCATTGCGCCTGGATACATCGGCGCCGCAGCTTCCGCACCGCTTTCCGCACGCATTTCGATAAAGCTATTGCGATAAGCCTCGACGCCTGCGGTGATTTCAATTGGCGAAAGCTCCGGTGCGATAGTTGCCACAACATTGTCCAACGACAAACCGATGCTCTGTCGAACTCGCTCTGCCGTTGGCTCTGGAAAACCAAGTTTTGCAAACGCACGCCGCATCGCCTCGATTATCACATCCTGACTATCAATCAGGGTGCCGTCCATATCGAACACAACAAGGCGAAGCGGACTCATTCGTGAATCGCGAACGGGTCTTTTGGGGCCCACTTCAGGTTCCAGTTAAAGAAATCCCAAGTGCGTTGCATGTGATCCGGCAGATCGGCCTCGAAGAATAACTCTTTGCCAGTGCGTGGATGCTTGAATTTGATCGAGCGGGCATGCAGGTGCATTTTCTTGGAGATCACACCACCAAGTTGCGAGCCCCATCCTTCACCCTCATTCACTTGCGAAGAGCCACCATATTTGCCATCGCCGGTAATCGGAATACCAATTTCCGCCAAATGCGCGCGCAGCTGATGCGTACGACCGGTAATCGGCGAAAGGCCCAGCCATGTCGCGCGTTTGCCAACAGTTTCGATAACCACGAAATCCGTCGTCGCGCGTTTGGCACCCGGCGTTTCGTCAATCTCGCGCGGTGGAATGCAAACCATCTTTTCGCCGGCGCCATGCGGGCCGTGGCCTGCCTGTTTCACCAACCCAAAGCGGATCGTACCGACCATTTGATCAGGGTGTCCGGCGACCAATGCCCAGTAAATTTTCTGCGTAAACTTGTTGCGAAACGCCATGGTCAACCCTTTGGCAGCCTGCCCGTTTCGCGCCAACAGCAATATGCCTGACGTGTCTTTGTCTAAGCGATGCACCAACTTCGGCTTGGCCTCTAGTTCATAACGCAACGCTTCAAGCATGCCATCCACGTGACGCGTCGTGTTTGTACCGCCCTGCACTGCCAAGCCCGCTGGCTTGTTCAGCACGATAATATCGTCGTCTTTGTAAATCACACAATCCTGAATCATCCGCGCATCGGCGTCAGAAACATGTACCCGCTCGGCACGTTGCTTGGCAGCTTCGTCCGGCGTGGGCAGTGGTGGTATGCGAACCGATTGCCCCTCGACCAAACGGGTAGACGCCTTAACACGCCCGCCTTCAACACGGATTTCACCCTTGCGGCACATCTTTTCGATCCGCCCCTGCGAAACATGCGGGTACACGCGCCTAAACCAACGATCAAGGCGTTGATCATCACCGTCTGCATCTACTTCGCGAATATGTACGCCACTCATGTCAGGCTCCGTGCGATTGTCATTCCAAGGAATAGCGCACCGATGGCCAGAACGACTGATCCGCCCATGTATACGCTGGCGCTCGCATAACGCCCACGCTCCAACAAGTAAAGCGAATCGAGCGAATAGGCGGAAAATGTTGTAAATCCGCCCAATAGTCCCGTCATTAAAAACGGTGCGTATCTTGAGAAACTACCGTCCATTCTTTCCAATAAATAAAACGCTAACAGCCCCATCAGAAATGAACCGACGACATTGACGAACATCGTGCCATAGGGAAATCCGGCCCCCATCGCGCGCAAAATCATTGTGCCGCTAAGAAATCGCAACGACGCCCCGAGCGCACCGCCAAGGGCGACTTGAAGTAATACCGGCATGTTAGTCCTTTCGCTTCGCACGCAACTTGGAAAAGTAGTCGAGCCGTTTTTTAAGTTCCCGCTCGTGCCCACGTTCAACGGGTAAATAATACACGCCGCGCTTCATTGTGTCAGGAAAATAGTTCTGCCCCGAAAAGCCATCTTCGGCGTCGTGGTCGTACTGATACCCCTCACCAAAGCCGTGATCTTTCATCATTGATGTCGGTGCATTCAAAATATGCTTGGGCGGAGGTTCGGAACCCGTCTGTTTTGCAGCCGCAACAGCATTTTTGTAGGCAGCATACGACGCATTCGATTTCGGGGCGAGCGCCAGGTACATCACCGCCTGCCCTAATGCCAATTCCCCTTCAGGAGATCCGAGCCGTTCATACGTTTGCCACGCATCAAGACATAAACGTTGTGCATCTGGGTCCGCCAGACCGATATCTTCAACAGCCATACGCGTAATACGTCGCGCTAAATAGCGCGGATCTTCGCCGCCTTGCAGCATTCGCGCGAACCAATACAAGGCGGCATCAGGGTCTGAACCCCTAACAGATTTGTGAAGCGCAGAGATGAGGTTGTAATGTTCTTCACCCGATTTGTCGTACTTGGGCGCACGGCGAGACAGGCGTTTAGACAGATCATCACGATCAACTTTGCCCTGCCAGACGAACACCTGTTCAAGTAGGTTAAGCAACGCGCGGCCATCGCCATCAGCCATTTCCATCAACGCATCCCGCGCATCGGCGGTAACAGGCAAGGCTTTGTCCATTTCCTTTTCGGCGCGCTGGATAAGCAGCTCCATTTCCGCCAATGTGAGGCGGTTAAGGATCATCACCTGTGCGCGGGACAAAACCGCAGAGTTCAGCTCGAAACTGGGATTTTCGGTTGTAGCGCCAACGAGAAGAATAGTGCCATCTTCCATATGCGGCAAAAACCCGTCCTGCTGCGCCTTGTTGAAACGGTGTATCTCGTCGACGAATAGCAACGTACCTTTACCGTTCTGACGGCGGATTTTTGCGGCCTCAAACACTTTGCGCAGGTCCGGCATGCCAGTGAAAATTGCGCTGATCTGGATAAACGTCAGATCGGTTTCATCAGCCAGAAGACGCGCGATTGTTGTCTTTCCTACGCCGGGTGGTCCCCAAAGGATCAACGACGACAGATTTCCGTGCAACAACATCTGGCCAAGTGGGCCATCCGACCCGAGAATGTGTTCTTGCCCGATCACTTCCGTCAACGATTTTGGCCGAAGCCGATCGGCTAGCGGACGTGGAGCGTTGTTGGGCGTTTCGCCTGCGATGTCAAAAAGATCGGCCATATTCCAGACCTACCGCGAAACGTGACAAAGGAAAAGGCGCGTCTACTCCACTGGCAGTGCAAACACGACGACGAGCGCTAGAATAACGGCCAGCAAACTAAACCAGATTGTTTGTTGCATACGTTTATGACCTGTTAACAGTTTTCGCGTCACAATAATCGCGATGACGACTTGCATCATGTAATAAAAGGCAAAGGTGCGGGATGCTATGGCGATGACTTCGAATATATCGAACAGCCAGATCAATGCGATCGAAAATGCGATTAAGACCGGATAGGCCAACCGCTCGGACACACGGTTGCCCGTTTCCTCAACGACTAACCCACCTGCCCCGACAGTGTCCGCGATGCCTGCGGAAAGTTGGCTCATCAATGCGGCGAAGATTAACAAGAATGGTAAAACCCAAGCCACATTTCCAGAAATGCTAATGATAGCCGTATCGTCTGCAGTTTCTGCAGGTAGGTAAATCAACACCGGTAGGATCAATGCGACGAATAGCAGGTATATCACAGCGCTTGATACTTGCGCCCACAGCATTGTGCGCGCCCGCATTGCCGCTGGATAAGACCCGCCTAGATAACGGGATGTTTCAAACCCCTGAACAACCAACAACATACCGCCGAGCATGCGTAGGCGTGTAAGGAGATCCAGCTCGGATTTAGGAAGATCAGCGTTCCACACTCCGTTGTCGACGTTATAGGCAAGCAGAGCAAACAATAATGCGATGATGATCGCAAGCTTGATAGAAACCGAAACCGTCTCAACCAGTTCCAGACCTTTCAGGCCTTTGCGCCAACCGACAACACCGATCGAGACGAGAATTGTTGTCGCGAGAATACCTTCGGTGGTGTCGCCTGCAAAAGGTGTCATAGACAACGCAAAGGAAGCCAGCAGGCGAATGTAAAACGCGACGGATATTATGTAGGCGATACTTAAAGAAACATTGGATATTCTGGCGGCAAATAGCAGGTTACGAGAACCAATTGGCGTAACTTCAAGTTTTTCGCTATTTCGGATGTTGAAGCGGATTACATGACCAATCGCAAAAGCCAGAACCACAATAATCAGCATGGCGGCAACAGCGAGGGAACCAGCAACGGCAGCCAGCAGTGGTGCAATAACCAAGAACCCGCTACCTATGATCGAGGCAAGTGGCGTTACCGTCGCTTGCCACCATGGGTTTTCGCGCACCTTGGGGGCCAGTGAAAATCCGGTCAAAATTAGTGCGACAAGGACAATAGTGCCGTCAAAAACTGTCATTCACTCACGCCCTCAACAAGAAAAAACCCCGGGCGTTAACCCGAGGTTTCAATGTGCGCATCCTTCCGGATAAACGCAATTTATTCGTCAGCGGCGACTTCTTCAAGCGCAACGCGGGCTTTGTCGCCTGCGCCTTTGGCGTCTACGTCGCGGTCAACAAGCTCGATGATTGCCATCGGTGCCATATCGCCAAAACGGAAGCCGGCTTTAAGAACGCGGGCATAACCACCGGAACGTTCAGCGTAGCGTGGACCAAGAATGTCGAACAATTTCTTGACGGCATCTTCCTGACGCATACGCGATTGCGCGATACGACGGGAGTGCAAGTCGCCTTTTTTACCTAGCGTGATCATCTTGTCGATGATGCGCTTCAATTCTTTGGCTTTCGGCAGAGTCGTTTTGATCTGCTCATGCTCAACCAACGAGCATACCATGTTCGCAAACATCGCTTTGCGGTGTTCGTGTGTACGGTTTAATTTACGGTAACCATTACCATGACGCATTTTCTTAATCCTTCATTTATACTTTGTCTGGCAGCCCATGCGGGTGGAACTACTCTCCTTGGGGCAGTATTGCCCGGATATTCCCCGCCAACGCGGGCATTTTTATGGGTGCGTGATCTCCCACGCACCCAAATTCTTAGAAGTGGTCTTCGAACTTTTTCGCTAGCTCTTCGATGTTGTCTGGTGGCCAGTCGATGATGTCCATACCAAGGTGCAGACCCATAGTTGTCAGCACTTCTTTGATCTCGTTCAAAGATTTGCGGCCGAAGTTCGGCGTACGCAGCATCTCTGCTTCGGTTTTCTGGATCAGATCGCCGATGTAAACGATGTTGTCGTTCTTCAGGCAGTTTGCCGAACGTACAGACAATTCCAGTTCGTCCACTTTCTTCAACAGAAGAGGGTTGAACTCTAGATCGTCTTCTTCGTCATCACGGCCAGCCGCTTCAGGCTCGTCGAAGTTAACGAATACAGCCAGTTGATCCTGAAGGATACGGGCCGCAAAAGCGATCGCGTCTTCGGAAGAAATCGAACCGTCAGTTTCAACAGTCAATGTCAGCTTGTCATAATCCAGAACCTGACCTTCGCGGGTTGGTTCAACTTTATAAGAAGCTTTAGTCACTGGCGAGAACAGCGCATCAACAGAAATCAGGCCGATTGGCGCATCTTCTGGGCGGTTCTTGTCTGCAGCTACATAACCTTTGCCGGTTTCAACGGTCAGTTCCATGTAAAGCGTCGCGCCATCGTCGAGGTGACAGATAACATGATCTTTGTTCAGGATCTCGATGCCGTTGGTTTCAGCGATATCGCCAGCCGTTACAACACCCGGGCCTGTTGCGTTAATTGCAACACGTTTCGGGCCTTCGACTTCCATAGAAACCGCAACACCTTTGAGGTTCAAGACGATGTCGGTAACGTCTTCACGTACACCGGCAACGCTGGAAAACTCGTGCAAGACATTATCAATCTGCACCGACGTGATAGCCGCGCCCTGAAGCGAGGACAACAAAACGCGACGAAGCGCGTTGCCGAGTGTCAGACCAAAGCCGCGCTCGAGTGGCTCGGCGACAGCCGTTGCCATGCGTAGTGCGTCTGCGCCGGATTTGATTTCCAGCGACGTTGGGCGGATGAGTTCCTGCCAATTCTTGTGGATCATATTATGGCCTCCATACTTGTTCCCGACTGGATCCGGTGGGGAACGCCCGAGGTTTGTAAATAGAATAGACTGCGCCCGAAAATGCGGGCGCAGTCCAGTAGTGAAATGTCGTTATACGCGGCGACGCTTTGGTGGGCGACAGCCGTTGTGGGCCATTGGGGTCACGTCACGGATCGATGTAACGTTCAAACCAATTGCAGCCAACGCACGAAGTGCTGACTCACGACCCGAACCGGGGCCCTGAACTTCAACTTCAAGCGTTTTCATGCCATGCTCTTGCGCTTTTTTGCCTGCATCTTCGGCAGCCATCTGCGCTGCATAAGGTGTAGACTTACGCGAGCCTTTGAAACCCATTGTGCCAGCGGAAGACCATGCAATTGCATTGCCCTGTGCGTCAGCGATCAGGATTTTTGTGTTATTGAAAGAAGAGTTAATGTGCGCAACACCAGTTGAGATGTTCTTGCGGACTTTCTTCTTCATGCGAACTTTTTCACGTGCCATTAGATCGACCCTCCCTTATTTCTTCTTACCAGCAATGGCCTTTGCAGGACCTTTGCGAGTACGAGCGTTCGTGCTGGTACGCTGACCACGCACAGGAAGACCACGACGGTGACGCAAGCCACGGTAGCAACCAAGATCCATCAGGCGTTTGATGTTCATCTGAACTTCGCGGCGACGGTCGCCTTCAACCTGGTAGTTCGCATCGATGTGCTCGCGGATGGCCAAAACTTCAGCGTCCGACAATTCGTTAACGCGGCGTGGGCCTTCGATTTTCACAGCTTCGCAGATCGACTCTGCAGACGTGTTGCCGATCCCGTGGATGTAGGTAAGGGCGATAACCACCCGTTTGTGTGTGGGGATATTTACCCCTGCAATACGTGCCAAAAATTGGCCTCCATTCTCTCGTTTGCGGCTCCGTCACTCCGGAACCTTTTTTCACAACTAAAGCCCATCGTCCTTACTTAGGCTGATGGGCCATTTGCCCATTACTCGGGCCGAGTTTCTTGCGATCCGAATCGGACAACGCAAACACTCACCTTTCGGGAAGTTCGCGGATTATAGGAGCATCCACAGCACCGTCAACCCCGATTACCGGGCTGAACGTACAACTGAATTATTTAATTCCAGCCAATTCACGAATGCGATCTAGATCCTTTTTACCCTGCTGGTTGTCCAACGCACCACTAACGCGCGCTGCAACTTCGTCGATCTCGCCGAGCCCCTCTACGCGGGACAACTGACCGTGCGCATAGTAATACCCGATCAACGGCGACGTATCGCGATAATAAGCCATCAACCGCGTGCGCAAAGATTCTTCGTTGTCGTCAGCGCGACGCGTAAACTCATGGCTGCTACAATTATCACACTCACCGTCTTTAGTCGGTTTTTTCGTAACATCATGGTAAACAGCCCCACACTTGCTACAAGTATACCGGCCAGTAATACGCGAAACCAAAGCTTCGTCGTCAACCTTCATCTCAACTACCGCGTGAAGTGTTTGCCCCTTGCTTTCCAACAATACCCCCAGCGCATCAGCTTGCGCCAAAGTCCGTGGGAAACCATCAAAAATGAAGCCAGCACCGCTGGTATTATTGTCCAGCTGCTCTGCAATAAGACCAATGACGATCTCGTCCGTTACCAACTCGCCACGATCCATAACCGCAGCTACCTGCTTGCCCATATCGGTGCCGGACGTACGTGCAGCGCGCAGCATGTCACCCGTGGACAGTTGAACCATATCCCGCTCGGCAACCAATCGGTGCGCTTGCGTTCCTTTACCAGCGCCCGGTGGGCCAAGCAGAATTATGTTCATTTACGGAGACCTCTAGATTTTGCTTTATTCTTACCACGCAATTTCGATTTCTCGATTAGGCTTTCATATTGATGCGCCATCATATGTGACTGTACCTGTGTGATCGTATCCATAGTCACAGATACGATAATCAGTAGCGACGTACCACCGAAGTAGAATGGGATAGCTGTCTTAGAGATCAAGATCTCTGGCAACAGTACAACTGCTGTCAGATATGCCGAACCAACGACCAACAGGCGAACCATCACGTAATCAAGATAAAGCGCTGTTTTTGCACCTGGGCGAATACCCGGAACAAACCCACCTTGTTTTTTCAGATTGTCGGCAACGTCTTCAGTTTTGAAAGCGACATTGGCGGTATAAAAATACGCGAAGAACACAACCATTGTTGCGTAGAACAGCATGTAAAGAGGCTGTCCACGGCCCATATACGCAGCGATCGTAGCCGCAATACCGGTACTGTCAGAACCCGAGAACGTTGCAAGCGTAGTCGGCATCAACAACAAGGAGCTAGCGAAAATCGCGGGAATAACGCCGGCGGGGTTCAGCTTCACAGGAAGGTGACTGCTCTCGCCGCCATATACCTTCATGCCAACTTGGCGTTTTGGGTATTGAATATGGATTTTACGCAATGCGCGCTCCATGAACACCACAAAGGCGATAACAACAACGACCATCACCATAACGCCGATAATCAGCGCAGGGCTAAGAGCACCAGAGCGACCGGATGCAAAGAATTGCACCAATGCGGCTGGAAGTTCTGCAACGATGCCTACGAAAATAATTAGCGAGATACCGTTGCCAATACCGCGCGCTGTGATCTGTTCACCCAACCACATAAGGAACATGGTGCCGCCAACCAGCGTGATCATCACGGTAGCGCGGAAGAATAGACCTGGATCCGAGGCCAACCCTTGAGATTCAAGGCCTGCAGCCAAGGCATAGGATTGGAACATCGCAAGGAAAACCGTACCGTAACGTGTGTACTGGTTGATTTTCTTACGACCTTGTTCGCCTTCTTTTTTCAACGCTTCCAGTTGTGGAACCATAGAAGTCAAAAGCTGAATAATAATGGAGGCCGAGATATACGGCATAATACCAAGCGAGAAGATCGCCATACGGCTGACCGCACCACCTGTGAACATGTTAAGCATGTCACCGATACCGCCGCGCGTAGATTCAAAGAACGCCGCCAATTGTGTCGCGTCGATGCCCGGTACGGGAATATATGTACCCATCCGGTAAACCAACAACAAACCAAGCGCGAACAGGATGCGCTGTTGAAGCTCTTTGGCTTTACCAAAAGAACCCCAGCTTAGGTTCGATGCCATTTGTTCTGCTGCCGATGCCATAATCATGGCCCTCCCAAAAGTGCGCCGCCAAAACCCCTTTGAAGGGTGTCAGCGGCGCGAAATATTTTCACTGTCTAAGATGTAAGGCGCATTGGCCGCGCCCACAAGTCATTCGCGCCACTCTTTTCGGCTTAAGCCGGAAGAGTTACGGAACCACCGGCTTTTTCGACTGCTTCAACAGCAGATTTCGAGGCACCAGTAACAGTTAGATTTACTTTAGATGTCAGGTCACCTTTGGCCAGCAAACGAACACCGTCCAACTTGCGACGAACGAGACCGGATTCAATCAGGACATCTTCAGTGATATCTTTTTTGGCGTCGATCTTCTTCTCGTCGATGAATTTCTGAAGGATGCCTAGGTTGATAACCGCATGCTTCTTAGGGTTACGCATGTTGAAGCCACGTTTAGGCAAACGCATGTATAGTGGCATTTGGCCGCCTTCAAAACCGCCAATAGTAACACCTGAACGGGATTTCTGACCCTTGATACCACGGCCACCCATTTTACCGGTACCGGAACCTGGACCACGGCCAACACGCTTCGAGCGTTTGGTTGCACCGGGGTTATCGCTTAGTTGATTCAATTTCATGACGCTATCTCCTTTGGCCGGAACTACCCCCCGATTGCGTCTAAAGGGGTAAACACGGCATTACATTTGATTCTGTAGGCGGTTGCCCACTCGCGTGCGTATAAACGGGATGCGCGGGGTTATCAAGAGGGGTTGCGAGGTGATCGGCGTTGGCCGTTAACCTTTGGCAATTTCGCCGGAATATCGTGTGCACAACGCGTACACAATGCGTGCACAATGCGTATGTACGTTTTTGTGGCTGGGAGTGTTAACGAATTGAGATCGGATTGCCCAATGTGAGAGTCGCGCCGACATAAGTGGGAGCAACCACGCATCCTGCTTTCTATCCGACGGTTTCAGGTTATCACTCCTTCTCAGCTCTAATTGCAACGACGTAAAGTTTGCGCGGCGAAAGTGGCCCTCGAATAAATCGGGCTACTTCGACAAACACCATTTCTGTAGATTCATAATTGCTCAGATAAATGAACGGCTCACCGTATGCAGTTTGTTTAAAATCGCTATCTGAATACAACCAAATTATGTCGTTCGGTTGGATACCGTCTGACCGCAAGCGTTCTGATGGTTCAAATGTACCAGATAAATCTAAGTCTGAATAATAATAGATGCGGTCAGAAGGGTTTGTTTCAGTAAGAACGTCGGAAAGACTATTTGGTTGCCCACGCAGCTCTCTCTTATTCGACCGAAAACTCAAATAAACTGGGGACACCACTGAATAGGAAAACCCCATATCACTCGGAAGAATGTCTACTGTCGTATCTTTGACATCCGCAAATAGGAAGCCACAGTTTGGTTCAAGCCAAGCGACCTGTTGGTAGTTATCGCTACTTGAAAACTGTCGAGCCCTCAGCAAATATGGACTGGCTTCTGTTAACGGTATTACACCCGGTTGACCATCACAAGCAGCCATGAAGATTAATATATTCTCCCTGAAAAACTCAGGCGTCATTGCTCCGTGAAAGTTTGGGGGGCCAATTTCACCACTATTGCTTTGTCCCGCGGTAGAACTTCCGAACGAAGAAACAATAAAAGTCAAAGCAATCGCTCCAACATTTTTTGAAATTCTAAATCTAAAAAACATAACTACCTCTAGAAAATTGATACAGTTTGCATCTAGCAGATTTGTGTAGTCCGGACAGTAAGAATTTGTGCCAACGTGACATTCACAAATTGAGCCACAAAGCGTGTTGCGGTGTATTAGGTGCAACTAAATAGAATAAGACAGATTCTAAAAACAAAAAAACGCCCCGAGGCTTTCCTCAAGGCGTTTTCAAATTTCGTAATGGCGGGTGAAACACCCAAAAGGGGTTAACCTTTTTCCTCAATGATCTCGACCATATGCGAGATCTTGCGAACCATGCCGCGAACCGAAGGAGTGTCTTCTAGTTCACGAGTTTTGTGCATCTTGTTCAGACCCAGACCTTTTAGCGTAGCTAGTTGGTCTTTTGGGCGGCGGATCGGCGAACCGGTCTGCTTAACAACGATAGTTTTAGCCATTGCTCAGTTCCCTTATGCTTCTGCAACTTCAGCGGTTTCTTCAACCACTGGAGCCGCGTCAGTTTTAGGCAGAATGTCCGAAACCTTTTTACCACGACGCTGTGCAACATTACGTGGGGAGGATTCCTTGCGGAGACCATCCATCGTTGCGCGGATCATGTTGTAAGGGTTCTGCGAGCCGATGGATTTCGAGACAACGTCCTGAATTCCAACCATCTCGAATACCGCACGCATAGGACCACCGGCGATGATGCCAGTACCCGCAGGTGCTGAACGCATCACAACCTTACCAGCACCGTGACGCCCATTCATGTCGTGGTGCAAAGTGCGGCCTTCACGCAGAGGAACGCGGATCATCTGGCGTTTGGCTTGCTCAGTGGCTTTCCGAATTGCTTCAGGAACCTCTTTAGCTTTACCTTTACCAAAGCCAACGCGGCCTTTCTGGTCGCCAACAACTACCAAAGCAGCAAAGCCGAAGCGCTTACCACCTTTAACAGTTTTGGACACACGGTTGATCGCAACTAGGCGATCAGCGAATTCCGGCGTTTCGTCACGATCGCGACGTTTACCCCGGCGATTATCTTCTCTTGCCATAGTAGCTCTCCTAGAACTTCAGACCGCCCGAACGGGCCGCCTCTGCCAACGCTTTGATTTTCCCGTGGAACAGGAAACCGCCGCGATCGAAATACACATCTTCCACACCGGCTTTTTTAGCACGTTCGGCAATAACCGAACCCACTTTAGCTGCTGCTTCAATGTTGTTTTTGCCCACAAAGCCCAAGGCCTTCTCGAGGGTTGATGCCGATGCGAGGGTTACACCCTGCGCGTCGTCGATCAACTGAACCGAGATGTTCTTGCCTGAACGGTGAACGCTAAGACGTGGACGACCATTAGCCATCTTACGTAGTTTGCTCCGGGTGCGCATGCGACGCTTTTGGAACAATTCTCTTTTAGAAATTGCCATATCGTGCGCTCCTTATTTCTTCTTACCAGCTTTTTGACGGACAAATTCGCCAACGTAGCGGATACCCTTGCCTTTATAAGGCTCGGGCTTGCGCCAGTCGCGAATTTCCGCTGCAACCTGACCAACAACCTGCTGGTCATTGCCTTCGACGACGAGTTGTGTCGGCTTAGGTACGGCTACAGTGATCCCTTCCGGGATATCAAAAAGAACGTCATGGGAATAACCGAGCGACAGTTTCAGGACTTTGCCCTGAAGTGCTGCACGATAACCAACACCGCGGATTTCAAGATGCTTCTTGAAACCACCGGTCACACCCTGCACGAGGTTTGCAACCTGTGTGCGGGACATGCCCCACTGCTGACGCGCCCGTTTGGACGTGCCACGTGGAGTGACGCTGACTGCATTATCTTCCACGATGATGTTTACATCGTCGGAAGCACGGAACGAACGGGTGCCGTTAGGCCCCTTAACTTCTATGGTCTGGCCCGAGACGGACGCTGAAACGCCGCCAGGAAGCTCGACCGGTTTTTTACCAATACGAGACATAACCTACCCCTTAGAAGATTGTGCACAAGATTTCGCCACCGACATTGTCGGCACGAGCTTGTGCATCGGACATAACACCCTTGGGCGTGGAGACGATCGCAATACCAAGGCCCTGACGGACGGTAGGGATGTCTTTCACACCAACGTAAACGCGGCGACCAGGGGTCGATACACGTTTAAGCTCACGGATAACCGGTTCGTCATCGTAGTATTTCAACTCGATGATGATCTGTGGTTTGCCGTCGGCGTCTTTTCCAGATTCATAGCCACGAATGTAGCCTTCGGATTTAAGCACGTCCAGAACCCATGCACGCAGCTTGGAAGCTGGTGTGTGAGTGGAGGATTTGCCACGCAATTGTGCGTTACGAATACGTGTCAGCATATCGCCGAGAGGATCGTTCAAGTTCATTTTATACCCTCCTTACCAGCTAGATTTAACCATGCCCGGGATCTGACCAATGGAGGCCAAATCGCGCAGCGCGATACGGGACATTTTAAGCTTACGGTAGTAAGCCTTCGGACGACCAGTTACCTGACAACGATTGTGCAGGCGTGTTGCCGAAGAATTACGAGGCAATTTGGCGAGTGCCAGATTAGCCTTGAAACGCTCTTCAACAGGCAGGTCTTTATTCATCGCGATCTCTTTGAGAGCTGCGCGTCGGTCAGCGTATTTCGCCACCAACTTCTGCCGCTTCAATTCGCGTTGGATCATACATACTTTAGCCATGTTTTTCTCTCCTCCCGCGCTAGTTAGTGAAAGGCATGTTGAATTGCTTCAACAGCGCTTTCGCTTCCGCATCGGTATCCGCGGTGGTGCAAATTACGATATCCATGCCCCAGAACTGATCAACTTTATCAAAGTCGATCTCAGGGAATACGATATGCTCTTTCAGGCCCATGGCGTAGTTGCCACGACCGTCAAACGACTTGCCCGAGATACCACGAAAGTCGCGGATACGAGGCATAGCAACAGTAACCAGACGATCCAAGAAATCGTACATACGGTCGCCGCGCAGTGTCACTTTGACACCAAGAGGCATATCTTCACGAACCTTGAAACCCGCGATGGATTTTTTGGCTTTGGTGATGACAGGCATCTGGCCGGCAATTGCCATAAGATCAGCGTGAGCGGAGCGGATTTTCTTGCTGTCTGCGACAGCTTCGCCAACACCCATGTTCAAAACGATTTTTTCCAGCTTAGGAATCATCATTTCGTTCTTGTAGCTGAATTCTTCTTTCAGCGCGCCGCGGATAGTCTCTGCGTATTGCGCTTTAAGGCGAGGTGTATAATCAGTCATTGATCACTTCCCCAGATTTTTTCGCGTAACGCACTTTCTTGTCGCCTTCCATACGGAAACCAACACGAGTAGCGCCACCATCTTTAGGATCGATGAGTGCGAGGTTTGAAAGCTGGATCGCAGCAGGTGTTGGCACGCGGCCGCCCTGTGCAGTCTGGCTTTGTTTCGTGTGACGGATCATCATGTTGACGCCGTCTACAATTGCTTTACCGGCGGAAGGGTTAACCGAAACGATCGCCCCTTCTTTGCCTTTGTCCTTACCAGTAAGAACAACGACTTTATCGCCTTTACGGAGCTTAGCAGCCATTACAGCACCTCCGGAGCAAGTGAAATGATTTTCATGAAGTTCTTTGAACGAAGCTCGCGAACAACTGGGCCAAAGATACGAGTGCCGATTGGCTCTCCGGCGTTGTTCAGCATTACCGCTGCGTTTGTGTCGAAACGGATGGCTGTGCCATCTTCGCGACGAACTTCTTTGCGTGTGCGTACTACAACTGCTTTGTGAACGTCGCCTTTTTTCACGCGACCGCGTGGAATGGCTTCTTTCACAGAAACAACAATAATATCACCAACGCTGGCATATCTCCGTTTGGAGCCGCCTAGAACCTTGATGCACTGAACACGGCGAGCGCCGCTATTGTCAGCAACATCCAGATTAGTCTGCATCTGGATCATAATGTTTCTCCCGACCTATCGGGGCCAAATGCAGTAAATGGCCCCACGGTTTCGATTATACTGTTGGTGAACCTTAAGCGGTTATCACTTCCCAGCGTTTAGTTTTCGACTTTGGTGCACATTCCTGAATTTGGACTGTATCACCAACATTGAAAGCATTCTGCTCATCGTGCGCCCGGTATTTCTTGGACTTACGAATGGTTTTCTTCATTACAGGGTGCGTAAAGCGACGTTCGACGGAAACTGTAACAGTCTGTGCGTTGGCGTTGCTTGTAACGACACCGGATAGGATTCTTTTTGGCATCTTTTACACCCTTATTCAGCTGCTGCGGAGGCAGCTTTTTCGTTTAGGATAGTTTTCACACGAGCAGCGTCACGACGGGCGCTTTTCATGCGGGCAGTACCCTCTTGTTGACCAGTAGCCTGTTGAAAACGCAGGTTAAAGCTCTCTTTTTTCAGTTTATCCAGCTCTTCACGGAGCTGGTCTGGTGTCTTTTCACGTAGTTCATTAGCGTTCATAACGCGTCTTTTCCTTTCAACATCACTGGTGGGCCCAAACGGGTCACCCTGATTCCAGTGGAGTCAGTTACAGAAGTGGCTCGAATACAGGGGGTGGCGGAGTTTGGCAAGGGGAAATTTACCAGAGTGATTTATCGGACTTAATTGCATCAGCTTTGCGGACAAAACGAGCGTTCACAACACCGGCAAAGATCGTACCGTCTGAATGCCATAATTTGGAGAATTACGCAACTTGATATAGGCTTCAGATGGGCAGTGTATTTGCCCGATGTAACTATTTTGGGAGTATGAATAAGATGTCGATAAAGCAAAGCGCCCGCGAATTCTTTGATGCTTGTGAAACTGGCAAGGGTTGGGAAGTTTGCCAGCAATGGTGCCATGATGGCGCTACCTTTTCTGTTCAGGCAGACGCACTGGCAGAGGTAACGACAATTGAAGGCTATACTGAATGGTTGAAAGGTCTTCTAGTCGCTGTTCCCGATGGCCACTACCATATGCAATCGTTCTCTGAAGACGACGGAAATAGGAAAGTAGTCGTAACCTCGGTTTTCCATGGCACGCATACAGTAGATGCCGGAATGGGAGCGCCCACAGGTAAGACCGTTGCCACCGATTACGCTTATGTCATGGATTTCGAAGGTGACAAGATCAAACATATGACCAAGATTTGGAACGATGGCCACGCGCTTAAGCAATTTGGCTGGGCCTAAGCTTACCCTGTTAACTTACTTTCGACGAAAAAAGTGGGGAAGTTAGGATACTGAATAAACCCACCTCCCCCTCACTCGGCTTGCCAGACCACACCCCGGACCTGCCTGATGTCCAGGTGTGGTCTGATCTGTTTGGCGGTCGAGGCACGGGGTTTGTTTTATGGCGGGAAATGACGATATTGGGCTCTCTTTGACCTAACCTCGCAGAACCCGTCTGCAGGAAATGCAGACTTTTCGCGGCAAATGTGGTAACTACTTTGAATTCATTTTGAAGGTATCGATTATGTTTTGCTGTACAGAATCCGAGATAACCCTAAGAAGCCATTTTGAAGATGCGTATCGCCGGTCACGCGTACCGGTTATTCAGGAGATCGAGCGCAGAGTGTGCGGATGTGATTACGGTGGCAATAGTTGGACAACGAAGGAACAGGCCGATGCGCTGATCGGGCAGCTAAGATTGGACAAGCACTCGGACCTTCTTGATCTCGGGGCTGGCACAGGTTGGCCCGGTATTTATATGGCTAAGGAGACGGGTTGCGCTGTCAGTCTTGTTGATTTGCCTGAAATCGGACTTCAGCTTGCTAAGAAACGTGCGGCGGAAGAAGGGTTGGAGCAGCGCGTTTCGGTAACAATCGCGGATGCCGCAGATCTGCCTTTTGCGAAAGGTAGTTTTGATGCCATCAGCCATAGCGATCTGCTTTGCTGCCTTATCCGTAAGGACGTCGTACTTCAACAATGTGTAAGAGTATTAAGGCCGCAGGGATACATGGCCTTCACGGTTATATCAATCACGCGAAACCTTTCGAAAACCCAACACGAACGCGCCATTGCCAACGCGCCGGGTTTCGCTGAAATTGAAATCGACTACCACTCGCTTCTTAAAAACACAGGTTGGCGTGTGACCGATTGGAGCGACCTTACTGACGAATATAGGGAAAGCTGTGTTCGCCAGATTGACGCCGATGCAGAAAACCAAAGTGCGTTGGAAAACCTGCTGGGTTCGCAAGAAACCAAGGAGCGGGCATCGAATTGGGGCGCAAAGCTTGACGCTATGAACGACGGTCTGCTTTTGAGGGAACTATTTGTGTGTCAGCCCGCGTAAACCGCGAATGGCGATGCCTACCCCCACACGCCCAATGTAAAAAAACCCCCGACTTTGAAAGTCGAGGGTTTTTCAATTCTTAAAACGTTGTGACGTTCTTACCAGTCTTCGCGGGTGACAATCCGTGTTTTGACTGCCAATTTCATTGCAGCAAGGCGCAGCGCCTCTTTTGCAGTTTCTTCGTCAACACCGTCAATCTCGAACATGATACGGCCAGGTTTAACCTTAGCAACCCAACGGTCGATAGAGCCTTTACCTTTACCCATACGAACTTCGATAGGTTTGGCTGTCACTGGGACATCAGGGAAAATCCGGATCCATACACGGCCCTGACGTTTCATGTGACGCGTCATGGCACGACGAGCGGCCTCGATTTGACGCGCGTTGATACGCTCGGGTTCAATTGCCTTCAGTGCATATTGCCCAAAAGTGATGTCCGATCCGCCTTTAGCTTGACCGTGGATACGGCCTTTAAACTGCTTGCGGAATTTGGTGCGTTTAGGTTGAAGCATTGTTCATCCCTCCCTTTAGCGATTGCGCTGAGGGCGTTGTGGACGATTGCCACCACCCTCTTGCATTTCAGCCATACGACGATCGTGTGCTTGTGGATCGTGCTCCATGATCTCGCCTTTGAAGATCCAGACCTTGATACCGATGATACCATAAGCAGTCATAGCTTCTACGTGAGCGTGATCGATGTCGGCGCGAAGTGTGTGCAAAGGCACGCGGCCTTCACGGTACCATTCGGTCCGCGCGATTTCAGCACCACCAAGACGGCCAGCACAGTTGATACGAACACCCAAGGCACCCATACGCATTGCGTTCTGAACCGAGCGCTTCATAGCGCGACGGAAAGATACGCGGCGTTCTAGCTGCTGCGCGATGTTCTCGCCAACCAAGCGTGCGTCGATTTCCGGCTTGCGAACTTCAACAATGTTGAGGTGCAATTCGGAGTCGGTCATCGCAGCAAGCGCTTTACGCAATGTTTCGATGTCTGCACCCTTCTTTCCGATGATAACACCGGGACGGGCTGCATGGATCGTAACACGACACTTCTTGTGTGGACGCTCGATGATTACGCGAGAAATACCGGCCTGAACCTGATTTTTCTTAACGTAAGCACGGATCGCAAGATCTTCGTGCAACAAGTCGCCGAAGTCTTTTGAAGTAGCGTACCAGCGGCTGTCCCATGTACGGTTGATCTGCAGACGCAGACCGATTGGGTTAATCTTATTTCCCATTAGGCTTGCTCCTCATCTGCGGATACCTGGCGGACAGTGATTGTCAGCTGGCTAAACGGCTTCAAGATCTTACCGAAACGTCCACGTGCACGTGGACGACCACGTTTAAGTGTCAGATTTTTACCAACATAGGCTTGGACAACGACAAGATCGTCAACGTCTAGGCCATGGTTGTTTTCGGCATTCGCAATAGCGGACTGAAGACATTTCTTCACGTCGCCTGCGATACGCTTCTTGGAGAACGTCAGATCTGTTAGCGCTTTGTCAACCGGCTTGTTGCGGATCATCTGTGCTACCAGATTAAGTTTCTGACCAGACGTACGCATCATTTTCGATACGGCCTGAGCCTCGTTGTCGGCGACGCGACGGGCGTTTTTAGACTTGCTCATAGCTTATCCTCTCCGCGCTTTTTTATCAGCCGCGTGACCGTAATACGTACGGGTCGGGCTGTATTCGCCAAATTTCTGGCCAATCATTTCCTCGGTAACGTTTACCGGGATATGCTTGCGGCCGTTGTAGACACCAAACGTCAGTCCAACGAACTGAGGCAGGATTGTCGAACGACGCGACCAGATTTTGATTACTTCATGCTTGCCGGACTCACGTGATTTCTCAGCTTTCTTGAGAACATACGAGTCAACAAACGGACCTTTCCAAACAGAACGAGCCATAGCTTAACGTCCCTTCTTCTTAGCGTGACGCGAGCGGATAATAAGCTTGCTAGACGCTTTGTTTTTCTTACGAGTTTTCGCACCTTTAGTCGGCTTGCCCCAAGGGGTAACCGGGTGACGACCACCGGATGTACGACCTTCACCACCACCGTGAGGGTGATCGACCGGGTTCATAACCACACCACGAACGGATGGGCGAATACCCTTGTGACGGTTACGACCAGCTTTACCAAGGTTCTGGTTGCCGTGATCCGAGTTGGATACAGCGCCAACAGTGGCCATGCATTCCTGCCGAACCAAACGCAACTCGCCCGAGGACAAGCGGATTTGAGCGTAACCACCATCACGACCAACGAATTGAGCGTATGTACCAGCGGCACGTGCAATCTGCCCGCCCTTGCCAGCTTTCAGCTCGATGTTGTGGATGATTGTACCGATAGGCAAGCCAGTGAATGGCATTGCGTTACCCGGTTTCACGTCGGCCTTTACCGATGCGACAACTTTGTCACCTACCGCGAGACGCTGAGGGGCCAGAATATAGTTCTGTACACCATCTTCGTAACGAATCAGTGCGATGAAAGCAGTTCTGTTGGGATCGTATTCGATACGCTCAACAGTTGCCGGCATATCAAACTTACGACGTTTGAAATCCATGATGCGGTAGAGGCGCTTTGCACCACCACCTTTGCGACGCATAGTGATCCGTCCGGTGTTGTTCCGACCGCCCGATTTCGTCAAACCCTCAGTTAGGGATTTAACGGGACGTCCTTTCCAAAGCTCCGAACGGTCAATCAGAACCAACCCACGTTGGCCTGGCGTCGTCGGTTTATACGACTTTAGTGCCATGTTATCTGTCTTCCGTTGTATTTCAGGCTAGGCCTGAATTGAGTAAACCGCCCCGAAGGTCGGCGAGGAAAAACGGCCCCCGAAGGGACCGCTTAGTAATTTCGTTAGGCTTAAAGGCCTGTGGACACGTCGATGGTGTTACCCTCTTCGAGCGTCACATAAGCTTTTTTAACGTCTTTACGTTTGCCGAGTTGCCCCTTGAAACGCTTGACCTTGCCTTTGGTAATCGAGGTATTAACCGCTTTCACCTTAACATTAAAGAGGCTTTCTACAGCTTCTTTGATCTGTGGTTTGTTCGCGTCGATTGCTACTTCAAAAACAACGGCGTTATTCTCGGACGCCATAGTTGCTTTCTCGGTAATAACCGGCTTACGGATCACATCATACTGTTCAGCTTTGCTGCTCATGACAGGCGTGCCTCCAGTGCTTCTACAGCCGCTTTGGTCAGCACAAGTGTATCGCGACGCAGAATGTCATAGACATTTGCACCGGCACTTGGCAGCACATCAAGGCCGTCAATGTTGCGTGCAGCGCGGGCGAAGTTTTCATTCACTTCCGCACCATCGATAACCAGAGCGCGTTTCCAACCGAGATCTTTGATCACGGATGCAAGCTCCTTGGTTTTGCCTTCGTTAAGAATGGCAGTGTCAAGGATAACCAGCTCACCAGCAGCAACCTTAGCAGACAAAGCGTGTTTCAGGCCTAGGGCGCGAAACTTCTTGGTCAGGCTGTGTGCGTGGCTACGCGGGGTTGGGCCCTTGTAGATACCACCACCACGGAAGATCGGCGCGTTACGGTCACCGTGACGAGCGCCACCAGTACCTTTTTGGCGATAGATCTTCTTACGCGAGTAGCTAGTCTCCGAACGGGTTTTCACTTTGTGAGTACCCGCTTGACGTTTAGCCAACTGATAACGAACCATACGGTGCAGAATGTCTGCACGTGGCTCAAGACCGAAGATTGCGTCAGACAGTTCAATTGAACCGGCTTTGGCAGCGTCGAGTTTGATTACATCAGTTTTCATTCTTCAACGCCTCCTTCAGGGGCTTCAACAGCCGCAGCTTCAGTTGCAGACGCACGAATGGCCGCTGGCATTGGAAGATCACTAGGTGCAGCTTTCTTAACTGCATCCTTGATAGTCACCCAACCACCTTTGGAACCCGGTACGGCGCCTTTGATCATGATCAAGCCACGATCCGCGTCAGTCTTCATAACTTGCAAGTTTTGCGTGGTCACGCGCACAGCGCCCATGTGACCAGCCATTTTCTTGCCTTTGAAAACCTTACCAGGATCCTGACACTGACCGGTGGAGCCGTGCGAACGGTGCGAAACAGACACACCGTGCGTAGCCCGAAGACCACCAAAGTTGTGACGTTTCATAGCACCGGCAAAACCTTTACCGATCGATGTGCCTGCGATGTCCACGTACTGACCTGTCAGATAGTGGTCAGCAGTGATTTCAGCACCAACCTCAATCAAGTTGTCAGCAGATACGCGGAACTCGGCAACTTTGCGCTTCGGCTCTACTTTAGCCGCTGCGAAGTGGCCACGCATGCCTTGCGACGTGCGTTTAGCTTTTGCAGTGCCAGCACCCAACTGAACGGCTGTATAGCCATCACGGTCATTGGTGCGCTGCGCAACAACTTGCACGTTTTCCATTTGAAGCACGGTAACAGGAATCTGTTGGCCGTTTTCCATGAACAACCGGGTCATGCCCAGTTTCTTAGCGATTACTCCAGAACGCATAATCATAGCCCCCTAAAGTTTGATTTCGACGTCCACGCCAGCAGCGAGGTCGAGCTTCATCAGCGCGTCCACGGTCTGTGGTGTGGGGTCAACAATGTCCAACAGACGCTTGTGCGTCCGGATCTCGAATTGCTCGCGCGACTTTTTGTCGATGTGCGGGCCACGAAGAACCGTGAACTTTTCGATATGTGTTGGCAGCGGGATAGGACCGCGAACCGTAGCGCCCGTACGTTTAGCCGTGGATACGATTTCTTGTGTGCTGGCGTCCAGTACACGGAAATCGAAGGCTTTAAGCCGGATGCGAATATTTTGACTCTGCATTTTGGTGCCTCTGTGGCTGCAGTGAAAATTAAACGTGACCGAGGATCATACCTCGGTCACATGACGAAGTGCTCGAGTTTGTTTACTCGATAATTTTGGAAACGACGCCCGAACCAACGGTACGGCCACCTTCGCGGATCGCGAAGCGTAGTTTGTCTTCCATCGCGATTGGCGCAATCAGTTCAACG